>ERZ772860.217-NODE-217-length-56295-cov-14.423257_pt1 | contig 56295 bp, 53 predicted proteins | sample MGYA00511342_ERZ772860 | MGnify/ENA primary metagenome ERZ772860 (study PRJEB29015, sample SAMEA2737665) | human gut metagenome | biome: human gut; feature: human-associated habitat; material: faeces | place: China | collected 2012 ... | reverse complement strand
TTACAGGTAGGTATTTATCGAACAAAGTGTTACAAAAAAGCTTGACCACAACAAATTGTTGCAGAGCGAGGAAGAGAAAAAGAAAAGGGCAGAAAGTACAATAGAGGAATATCAAGATAAACTGCGGCAGGCTGAACGGGAAAAGGAATATGCACTCACACATCAGAATAAAGTGGAGATACCGGTTGAAAAGCCGGTACTCTATGAAAGGTGTCAGAATTGTGACCATAAAGCATATCAGCAGGCGAAGGCTCGATATGAGAAGAAAAGAGAAGGGTTGGAAAGGAGATATAAGATAAAAACTGCAGGATTTGATGCGATGGTTGTAATTTTATGGTGGTATGCAATTGTAACGACTATATTTGCAACAATGAGATCAGAGATATTTTTAGGCGATTGTGCTGTATTTGTTAATACAGTGTTTAATGGTATTTGTCAGTCTGGTAAATGGATTGTTAATGTAGGAACTGCTTTCGCAAAGGCTGGAGATAGGATTCTGAATGAGGTGATGGCGATTATAACACATTGGATGCTGTTTGTGATAGTAATAGTTGGTGTGGCATTGGCTGCAGGTGTATTGATTGTGACTTTAGAAAAGAAAGTTACTAAGGTATATCAAGCAAATTGTTGGGATATGGTTAGTGTTGGAGTGGCAGTAACAAGTATATTTTTGGTTGTGTATTTGGGAGATTGGATAAAAGGTTTTATAAAATTTAATCTTGTTGTTTTGCTGTTATTAGTTCAGGCAATATATGTCGGAATTAGAACATATGTGAAAGGCTATAAAAGAGCCAGAGGTTATTATTGATGTTGGAGGCGGGAAAATACTTCAGAAAGGTGGATGAAAATTATGGGAAAATTGGAGAAAATCATAGTAGAGAACGGAATTACTTATGTGCTGGGCGAGGATGATATTTATTATCCGGATTTATAGTTGCCAGAGGGAACAAATTATAATATCGGAAAGTTTGGACATATGAGATGTGAGTATCTGAAGAAGTTCAGACATGGATATTATATGGAGATGTTGCTTGAAGGAAAGTTGAATAAATATCTGCATGATATTGATGAGGAATGCCATGAGATGCTGGATAGGATTGTGGAAAAGATGAAGGAGAAACAAGGCGTGACAGAGCAGTTAAAAGCTGAGAATCAGATGATGTGGGTAGGGAAGATGAATAGAATAATATTATTGCTTGTGCGGAGGAGGTTGTGGTGAGGGAGGTGGTGTATGTGTGATGGATGAGGAGTAGGAAACTGCTCCGTATTTTGATGTTGATAATTATATAGAATTATGCTAATATATAAAATATTAGTACTCTAATAAGGAGAGCGCCAATGAGAATGGAGAACAGAAAATGTTTAGGAGGAGGGTTCGTATATGGCATATGAGATAGACTTTATAGGTGTTGGGGATGAAGTAAAAAAAGATGCAGACGCAATTACAATTCGTTGGAAGGATGATAATGGAGATTATAAAATTGCTGTTTATGATGGTGGACTTCAGTCTCATGGTGAAAAAATGGTTGAACATTTGAATGAATATTATTTTTCTGATTCAGAAGATAAAATTATTGATTGCGTTATATGTTCACACTCGGACTTGGATCATGTGTCAGGATTAAAGCGTATACTGGAAGAATTTGAAGTGAAGAAGTTATATATGAACAGGCCGTGGCTATACATCGATGATGTTTGGGATTCGGTTAATGACGGACGAATTACAAAGGAAAGCCTTTGTGAACGGTTAAAAAAACAGTATAAGTATATTAGTGAATTGGAAGAAATAGCAGAAGAAAAAAACATAAATATTTGTGAAGCATTTCAAGGAAAAATTTTAGAAGATAAATTAGAAATATTGTCTCCTAGTAAGGATTTTTATCTTGAATTAATGATTGAATCAAATAAAACACCATTAGAAAAAAGCAATGTTTCTGAAAGTGCAGTAAGAAAGATTGTAAACGGACTTGTACAGTATGTGAAGAATTTAATTGAGTCATGGCAAGATGAAAAACTTAGAGAGGATGTTGAAACTACGTCAGAGAATGAAATGAGTGTAGTTGTTCTTGGAAAAATGGATGAAGAAAATTTCCTCCTTACAGGAGATGCAGGAATACGTGCATTAGATAGTGCAATCGTATATGCAGAAGAGAAAGATGAAGCTATTAAGGATACCGTAAAATTTTTGCAGATACCTCATCATGGTGGAAGGCGTAATGTAAGTCCATCAATATTGGATCGGCTTATTGGGGAAATTGTTGATGAAGATAAAACTATAGGAAAAACGGCGTATGTATCTGTAGCGAAAGATTCAGATCATCCTCTTCAGATGGTAGTTAACGCCTTTACAAGAAGAGGCGTGAAAGTATATAAAACCAAAGGAAACATTATTCATCATCATAAAAATATGCCAGATAGAGAAGGTTGGAGTGCGTTAGAAAAGTTGAATTTTGAGGAAAAAGTTGAGGAGTGGGATAAGTGATAAAAGCTATTCGAGAAGCATTTGATGATTTTGTTATTGCAGCAAGAATTAAACCAGCCATAACGGCAGGAATTCCGCTTTTGCTTATGGTGTTTTTTAATGGTGTAGTGAAGTGTAAGTGGATGGAGGCAGGAATAGGATTGGCATTATCTTTAGTAGTAATTTCATTTGTCGCATATATAGTACGAGAACTGGGAAAAACATATGAAGAGAAATTCTATAAGGCTTGGGGAGGAATGCCAACAACTATAATATTAAGGTTTAGTGATGATACTATAGATGATATTACAAAAGTTAAATACCATAGGTGGTTAAATGAAAAAATCCCTGATTTACAATTGCCTGAATCGGAGAAAGAAGAAAATTTAGATTCTCAAAGCGATAGCAAATACGAGAGTGTAACAAAACATTTACGTATTTATGCTAATTCGCATAGAGAACAATTCCCGAGAGTTTATCAAGAACTAAAGAAATATAATTATTGGAGAAATCTATACGGGTGTAAGTGGTATGCTTTATCGATATATGCTATTTTGACTATTCGTGAAATACTAATGGTAGATAAATTTGGTATTGCGGATATATTTCGAAATCCGGTTCCAAAGTATACAATGTTGTTAGTGTTGGTTGTTTGGAGCATCCTGTTTTGTTCGATTGTTTCTCAAAAGACAGTAAAGAGGAATGCATTTGATTATGCTAAAACGTTATTAGAGACAGTAGATGTTATGTCTGTTGATTTGGAGGCATAGAATAGGCTCTACATTTTTTAAACAGTCTTGTTTTTGATATTAAATCGCATTATAATTGTATTAAAATTAATTTCGGGAGGCGTCTATGAGTTATAAAAAAACAGATGCTTTGATGAGACATTTACGAGATAGTGGAATTTCAATACAGGGACCCAAACAGAAGCGTCAACTTATTAATACAGGATATTTTCATGGATACAAGGGATATCGTTTTTTTGGAAATGTGCATAGACGATTGCCATTTACGTCATATGATGAAGTCTATGCTACTATTCAATACGATTCTGATTTGAAGGCGTTGTTGTATGGGAAAATGATGTTTATTGAAACAGCAGTAAAAAATATTGCGTTGGAAAGCATACTTGTAAATGCTAATTCGGAATCTATTCAGGATATGTATGATAAGGTTGTTAGCGGATACAACAACGCACCGGCATCAGCAACTATAGAGCAGAAAAGGAAATTGCAACAGAATAAGCTGAATTTGCAGAATTCTATTCAGTCTAGCCTTGCGTATGCCTATAAAAAGAATAATCCAAAGATAACGCATTTCTATAATAATATTGGATATTCAGATGTTCCGGTATGGGCTTTATTCGAAATAATGACAATGGGTGATTTGGGATATTTATTATCATGCCTTACATATGATGTTCGAGATGATATCTCAAAGCGTTTATCTCTCAATGTGTCTTGTGATACAGATAGACAGTTGATATACAAATACATCTATACATTAAAAGATTTACGAAATGCTATTGCACATAATGCAGTAGTTTTCGATACTCGTTTCAGAAATATTGATCCTACTAGTGCAATGAAACAGTATTTGAAACTTGAAATTGGATTGCCATATGTGAATTTCAAGACAATTGGCGACTACATTATTCTTATGTGCTACTATATGAAGCTACTGAAGGTATCAAAGACAGAAATAAAAGCATTTATTCGGGAGTTTGAAAAGATAACAGATAATTATAGACAAGCTGTTAATCCTAATGTTGCTGCGATAGTGATTCATCCGGATTTGGCATCAAGAATGAATATTTTGAAAAATTTTTATAAAAACTTGCATTTTTTCAATGGTTGCTGTATATTATAATTACTAATTGGGGTATGCATTTGCGGATGCATACTTGAGAGAGTCGGAGTAATCCGGCTCTCTTGCGTTATAGGCATAACGTGGTTGCAAAATGCTTGCAAAAAGTTTCAAAACGATGAAGAATACATAGAATATCAAGAATAATTATACGAAATATGGCAGTGTAAAACTTGATTAGACACAATATATAGTTGCCGAAATCGAGTTTGAATAGAAGCCACAAGTCTTGGAACCAGTTAAACAAGCGGCTTCCGAGACTTTTTCTTTTGCACTGCTACTATTTTGCTACTAATAGCAACAACTCTTTTTTCTATCGTCTTCATATGGTTATTATTAACTTTAATAGCAAGAAATCCTGATGACTGCTGGATTTCTTCTATATGATCTTTCTTTGTGGCATCTGGATGATTTTCCCTGATGCGGTATTTGGTGGTACTAACGCAGGTCCGAACTGAGGTCGGGCGGTTACATCTGAGCCGTTGCTCTGAGTCTGCGGCACTTCACAGGTGATACCTACTGCTTCAAGCAGAGGGTTATCAGATGGTGGTTCAGGTGTTGGCGAATCTGTTGCCTGCAATGATTCCAGACTATGCACAAGCTCCTGCTGTTTATGTGGAAACAGATGGGAGTATGTGTTAAGTGTTGTGGATATTTTTCATGTCCAAGCCTGTCTGCTAACATCAAGGCATCACAGCCCTGATTAATAAGTAAGCTGGCGTGACTGTATCTGAGGTCGTGTACTCTGATCTGCTCAACACAAGCTCTGCATCTGCCAGAACCTTTATCTCGTTTATGAGACCAGACTTCGTAAAAGAGAAGATTCTTTTGTACAACTTGCTAATTCTAAGGATTACCAGCATTTTAAAAATAATGCTGGTAATCGATAATCCCTACGGAAGCAGATGACCTGCCGCCAGGTACAGCTCATACCATTCCTCACGAGTCAGAGTAATATCGCACGCCGCGATAATTTCTTTCAGGCGGCTTTCACTTGCAGTGCCGGTAACAATCTGCATATTTGCCGGATGACGTAAAATCCACGCAGCCGCAATAGTAGTATCGCTGACATTATATTTTTCGGCAATCACATGAAGTTTTTTATTCAGTTCAGGGTATTCGTCGCTTCCGAGAAAGCAGCCTTTCCATGCCGGCATCTGAAACGGAGACCATGCCTGGAGAGTGATATTGTGGAGGCGGCAGTAGTCGAGCAGACTTCCATCGTGATCGATTGAACCTGGGGTTTCCATATTGACTTCCATGCCATTTGCAACAAGATTGGAAACAGGGATGCTGAACTGAACCTGATTGACAACGAGTGGTTGGCGGACATATTTCTGCAGCAGTTCAATCTGCATCGGCTTATGGTTTGAAACTCCAAAATGGCGAACCTTTCCGCTTTCATAAAGAACATCAAATGCAACAGCAACATCTTCCGGTTCTACGAGTGTATCCGGACGGTGAAGAAGCAAAAGATCAAGATAATCTGTATGGAGCCTTTGTAAAATGCCATCGACAGATTTCAGAATGTGCTCCTTTGAGAGATCATAGAAGCCTTGGCGGATGCCACATTTTGACTGAAGATAAATATCTTCACGCTTTATGGATGAATCATCTGCGAACGCTTCGCCGAATATGCTCTCGCTCATACCACCACCGTAGATATCCGCGTGATCAAAGAGATATGCACCTTGTTCCAGAGCTGCATGAATAAAACGATTCATCTCATCCTTAGATTTTTCAGAAAGGCGCATGCATCCAACAGCAACTGAAGGAACCTTTCGTATGTGATTTCCTAAAATTATTTCTTTCATAGTAAAAATCTCCTTTGCAGTTATTTTCTTATTCCAATAATGAGTGAGGCATATCCCCAATCCCACATGAGTTGTTATTTATTTATACAGAATTGTGAATAATGAAGAATGGTACCCGGCAGATTGGCTTGGTCATCTCTTCTATGTGGGCAAGTTCAAGAAGATGACAAAATAACGATTAGAAAAGTTGAGTCATTAAAAGAAACACAACTAAGTATTTTTGATATGTGAGTTCATTGTTATAACGTATATTTTTAAGAGTATATCTGGCTCCGTTTTGGCTTTAAAAAATTTAGACGAGGTACATAAAAATGCGAAATGAGATGAATATGAAGAATAAAACGCACAAATGTGTACCGAGAAACAGCCAGATAAATCTCTCCACCCAAGAGTTTGAGTAGTAAACAGAGCTTCATAAATGGCATAAACAAGCCATTTATGGGGCTTTTTCTTTTAGCGTGATACCTATATGATCCCTGTTTTGATAGTACCACAGAAATTGGTGAGTATGCTCAGAAGTATCATATGTGTTATCTATTAACATATTTCTTTTTTATAATTATATGTATATGGAAAGTATTCCTGCCTACGAATTTCTCGACACAACCGTATTAAACTCAAATATATCCGGTCTGTTTCGTGAAATGGTAAACTCAAACTGTATACCGTCTGCATTATAGACATGGGAGGTAATTACAGCGAGGCAATTGTATCCATCAAGACATAGATATTTCTCATCGAAAGGTGTGACTCTCTCAATTGTGACACATCGTTTTACGGTCTGGATAGTCATACCTGCCTCATCCTCGATAAATCTGAAAAGTGATCCTTTCAGAGCATCTTCATTAAGATTAGGAACAAGAGATTTACGGAGTAAAGTATTGTCAATCATTTTGGCAATTCCATTAACAGAACGTAAGCGTTGTATAAAGAATGCTTCCGTTCCCTCTTCAAAACCACTTTTTTCTGACAGGTGTTTATCAATAATTAACTCAGTGAACGTAATTACATTATTAGAAACTTCGAATCCCTGTTCAGAAGCAAGCTGACATAATCCGTCTAAGGAACTCATACTTGGAAAATGCTGTTTAAGCTGGGTAGGAGTATAAATAATATGTACACCACGACCGTGTATTGGTTGGGTATATCCTATACTTGTTAGCTTCGAAATGGCTCTTCGTAAAGTATTTCTGGAACAATTATATATTTTAGTCAACTCATTTTCAGAGGGGAGAAGAGTTGCATATTCCTGATTTTCAATTTTATTTTTTAGATCTTCATATATATGTTCATAAATTGATTTTGGCATATTAACTCCATTTCCGCAGACGCATTGCGTCGGAGGAATCACAAACAAAATCTGAAATTTTGTTCTGCGATAATAGGTAATTGTGACGTCTGCGGCACAATTACCTATGAGAAAGAATTGGCGCATAATCGCAATTCTTTCTCACTATCCTCGTTTCTAAGCGAATTTTCTTGCTATCTTTATTTCTGACTCATTATCTTCATAAATATTATAGAACTGCATCTTCAAATTTGCAAGATGTTTAAACAAATTCTTGACACTATGCACAATTTGTTTAAACAAGTGTTGTGCAAGTCGACGAAAATTAAAATAGGTATTGAATTTGTTTAAACAAGATGGTAATATAATCACAACAAGAAAGCTTGTTTGAACAAGTTAAAAGCGTAAAATTAAGTGTACAGTAGAAAGGAGATACGTTATGGCTAGTAAATATGATAGTTTATCAAGAATTATTATCCAGAATGTAGGTGGTAAGGATAATATCATTAATGTCACACATTGCGTGACAAGACTCAGATTCAGATTAAAGGATGAATCTAAAGCAAACACGGACATATTAAAGGAAACAGATGGAATTGTAACCGTTGTTAAGTCGGGTGGACAGTATATGGTTGTAATCGGTAATCATGTTCCTGATGTGTTTGATTCACTTGTATCTGTAGGACATTTAGAGAGCAAATCATTAAAATCAGGCAGCGCAGATGATGATGATTCTCCGAAAGAGAAACAGGGAATATTCAATACATTTGTAGGAATTATAACAGGTGTGTTTTCACCATTTCTCGGTGTATTGTGTGCATGTGGTATCTTGAAAGGTGTTATGACATTGCTTTCAACACTTGGAGTAGTAAATGGCGCAGGTGGAACATATAACATTTTATATGGAATCGGAGATACAGCATTTTATTTTATGCCAGTTATCCTTGGTTTCACGGCTGCTAAGAAGTTTAAACTTCCAGAGATGGAGGGTATTTTAATTGGTCTGGCGCTGGTTTCACCATATATGCTCAACAATGGAACATATGATATTTCTAGGTTATTTGGCATTCCGGTTATTTCACCATCTACAGGTAATTATACAAGTACAGTACTTCCAGTTATCTGTGCGGTTGCTTTTGCAGCATGGTTTGAAAGACTTTATAAGAAATATATTCCTGACACAATTAAGACATTTACAGTACCACTTATTACCTGTACAGTATCCATTTGTCTGACATTACTTGTTATAGGACCTGTTACATCACAGATATCTAAATATCTTGGTATGGGCTTTGAGGCAGTAAATGGTTTTAGTCCAATATTAATGGGACTCTTAGTTGGTTTCTTCTGGCAGATATTAGTTATGTTTGGATTACATTGGGCACTTGTTCCAATTGCTATTTCTAATATGACATTACTTGATTCAAATGGATTACTTATCGGTGAAGTAATATTAACAGCAATGCTTGGAACTACATTTGCACAGACAGGTGCATGTTTAGGTATTATGTTTAAGACTAAGGATAAGAAGCTTAAGAGCCTTTGTCCTCCAGCAATTATTTCAGGTATTGCAGGTGTAACAGAACCAGCTATTTATGGTATTACACTTCCAAAGAAAGCACCATTTTTCAGAACTTGTGCAGTAGCAGGTGTGGCAGGTGCAGTGCTCTGTATGTTAGGTGTTCGTGATTATCAGATGGCAGGAATGGGAGTGTTCTCTTATACAATGTTCTTAAACCCTGATAATAAAGATGTTAAACCTATGATTATAGGAATTATTGTTTCAATTATATGCGTTATTGTTGCATTTATACTTGAAATGATTTTCTATAAAGATGGAGACAAGAATAGTTCTAAAAAAGAAGCAAAAAACAATTCAGATATTAATTTAAAAACAGAGGCAACTAAAAAAACAAATGTCTCAATATCAGCTCCAATTAAAGGAAATGTTGTAGCTCTTGCAGATGTAAAAGATGAGGTATTCTCATCAGAATCAATGGGCAAAGGAATTGCAATAGAACCTGAAGAGGGCAAGGTATATGCTCCGGCAGATGGTGTGATTTCAACTTTCTTTCCAACGGGACACGCCATTGGAATCACAACAGATTTAGGTGCTGAAATTCTAATCCACGTTGGAATGGATACCGTCGAAATGAATGGTGATGGCTTCGAGCCACAGAAGAGTCAGGGTGATAAAGTGAAAAAAGGCGATTTATTATTGAAATTCAATATTGATAAGATTAAGGCAGCCGGACATCCTGTTACAACACCTGTAATCATTACTAATTCAGATGATTATGCAGACGTTATCCCAACGAATGCACTAAAGGTTAATAGTGGTGATGAATTGATTCAGATTATTTAGAAAAATGTTTGTTAGATAGAAAATATTTGTAAATAAAGTATTTGTTGGATATTTGAAAGGAGATAAAGATATGAGTGCTTTTAGAGAAGATTTTTTATGGGGTGGTGCTACTGCAGCTAACCAGTATGAGGGCGCATGGGATGTAGATGGAAAAGGAGCTTCGGTTTCTGATCATTGTACAAATGGTTCTCATACAACACCAAAACGAATTACAAGACAGTTTGAGGATGGAACATTATATCCAAGCCGTGAGGCGACAGATTTCTATCATCATTATAAAGAAGATATAGCGCTTGCACATGAGATGGGATTCAAAGTATTTCGTATGTCAATCAACTGGACAAGAATATTTCCAACAGGTATGGAAGAAGAGCCAAACGAGGCAGGACTTGAATTTTATGATAAAGTTTTTGATGAACTGAATAGATATGGTATAGAGCCGATGGTTACAATTTCACATTACGAAATGCCATATGCATTAATTGAAGAATGTAATGGCTGGGCATCAAGAAAATGCATACAGTATTATATGAACTATTGCAAGGCAATATTCGAAAGATATAAGGATAAAGTCAGATACTGGCTTACATTTAATGAGATAAATGCGGGAACAGCTACACTTGGTTCAGTTTTATCACTTGGAACAATCAAAGGCTATGAGGGACCGGTTACAGAAGTACCAGAGGATAAGCAGACCAATTATCAGGCATTGCACCATCAGTTTATTGCAAGTGCATTAGCTGTAAAATACGCACATGATAATTATCCTCAGTTCAAAATGGGTAATATGTGTATATTTGCAACGATGTATCCGATGACCTGTAATCCTGATGACGTAATCAAATGTCAGAAAGAAATGCAGAATATGAACTGGTTCACATCAGATGTTCAAGTAAGAGGAGCATATCCTTATTATTCAAAGAGATTTTTTGAAGAAAATAATATTGTTATCCATAAAGAAGCGGGCGATGATGAGATTCTTGCGAATGGAAAAGTTGATTTCTATACATTCAGCTATTATATGTCAAGCTGTGTTACTGCAGCTGATGATGCTGATTCAACAGGTGGCAATCTGGTCGGTGGTGTTAAAAACCCATATCTTAAGTCAAGTGACTGGGGCTGGCAGATTGATCCAAAAGGACTTCGTTATTGTCTGAATGAATTATATTCACGTTATCAGATTCCACTTATGGTAGTTGAAAATGGTCTCGGAGCGTTTGATAAACTTGAAGATGACGGAAGTGTTCATGACGATTATCGAATTGACTATCTTAGTAAGCATATTCATGAGATGGAAGAAGCAGTAAAAGATGGCGTTGACCTTATGGGTTACACTCCATGGGGCTGGATTGATGTGGTATCAGCATCAACAGGCGAAATGGCTAAGCGTTACGGATTTGTATATGTAGATAAATATGATGACGGAACAGGTGACTTAAGCAGAAGAAGAAAGGATTCATTCTATTGGTACAAGAAAGTTATCGAAACCAACGGAGATGAAATCTAAGTTGATATACTGAATTAGTATATTTTAATGAGAGTGTAGACACTATGAAAAAAATAATTTTTTTTGACATTGATGGAACTTTATATGATTTTTCAGGGCACATGCCTGCTTCAACCATTGAAACATTAAGGCAGGCACGCGCAAATGGACACAAATTATTAATCTGTTCAGGTCGTGCAAAATACCAGATATATCCGGAACTTTTCAAGTTATTTGATGGAGTGATAGGTGCAACAGGAGCATATATTGAAGAGGATAATGAAGTATTGTCAGAACATTTTATGCAAAAAGAATTGTTGCAGAGAATAGTTAAGACATCGAATTTATCAGGTGCTAAGATTGCAGCAATGACTAGAAATCATATGATATTAAATGAAGAATGCAAAGACTATATATTAAATCAGCTTGGTAATGTCAGCCGTAATACGGAAATGATAAAACGAATAATGGGAGAATATGAGATTTCTGACCATTTAGAGGAACATACAGATATACAAAAAGTTTTATACTATGGTTCAAATTGGCAGATTGATGATATAGTAAAAGAACTATCAGATGTATGTGACATTACAGGTTCAAGTCTGGAGCAAAAAGCACTTACAGATGGTGAGATAACCATGAAGGGAATTAATAAATCATATGGTATGAGAAAATATCTTGAATTACATGGATTATCACGCGAGGATACAATTGCCTTTGGAGATGGACCAAATGATTTAGATATGATTGAATATGCCGGAATAGGCGTAGCTATGGGAAATGCACGACAGGAACTGAAAGATATTGCAGATTATGTAACTACGGATATCACAGATAATGGCATAAAATATGCTATGGAACATTTTGGACTGATATAAAATTGCAATAAATAAAAAATTATGATATGCAGCAGATTTATTTAGAATTAGAAATAGCAAATGTAAATCAATATGTAGTTTATGTTGCAGTTTGGTTTAAATTAGAAAGGCATAGTTATGAATAAGATTATATTTATAGACGTAGACGGAACACTTGTTAATTACGAAAATCAGATTCCGGCTTCAGCTATCGAAGCAATCAGGCAGGCGAGAGCAAATGGACATCTTGTATTCATTTGTACTGGAAGAAGCAGGGCAGAAGTATATCCTGAAATATGGGATATCGGACTTGATGGTATGATAGGCGGAAATGGAAGCTATGTAGAGTATCATAATGAAGTAATAATGCATCAGACTATTTCCTATGAGAACTGTGTGAAAATTGTTGACTGGCTGCATACAAAAGGACTTGAATTCTATTTAGAAAGTAATAGTGGTTTATATGGAAGTGAAGAGTTCGAAACAAAGGCAGAGCCTGTTATCAGGGAATACTCAAAACGAAAGGGCAGAGAATATTCGAAACTGACAGTTAAGGATGTATTTCCTGATATGATATTTGGTGGAGAACTATACAGAAATGATTTGAATAAAGTAAGCTATATACTTAATTCTTATCAGGATTATATAGATACCAGAAATCAGTTTAAGGATTTACAGAATGGAACCTGGGGAGGAGCAGGCGAGACAGCATTATTCGGAGACATTGGTGTCAGGGATATAACAAAAGCACATGCAATAGACGTGTTGCTTAAACATATTGGTGCAAAGAAAGAACAGACAATTGCTTTTGGCGATGCAAAAATCGATATTCCAATGTTAGAATATTGTTCATACGGTGTCGCAATGGGAAATGGCGGAGATGAAATTAAAAAAGTTGCAGATTATGTAACTGATGAGGTAGATGCAGATGGATTAAAGAATGCATTTATAAAGCTGGAGTTAATAAAAGGATAAGAGGTTATAGCTTTTATCTATATATGGTAATAAGTTTTTTGAATTATACAAAAGTATATGTTAGTGGTAATATTTTTTTATCAAATTATCCTACTAAACAGATAGGAATAATATAAAAAGAGCGAAAAAATAGTATTTATGGCAAGTTGGAAATTATATATACAAATTTCTGGCAGATTATTCTTAACAAGTCGCTCAGAAAAGAGGATTACTATGAAATATATACCAAAAGTTTTTAGAACATTAACAGATGAGGATTATTTAAACAGTGCAATTGAAACAGCAAATTGGTTAAAGACATTAGAAATCAAGACTGAACATGGTAAGATATGGAAAAACTTTCCGGAAGAACAGAATGGTTTCGGAAGAGACATAATGTTATTTGGACCAACAAATATATATAGCGGTTCAGCAGGAATCGGTATTTTCTTCTTAAGATTATATGAGGCAACAAAGGACGAAAAATATCTTGAAGAAGCAAAGGAAGCAGCAAATCATATAATTTCAATTGAGACAAGTGCTAAGTGGTATGAAGATACACTTAATTCTGATATTGGTGGCGTTATTCCGGTACCGGGCTGGGCAATCGGATATTCAAATGGTCCAATGGGACAGGCACTTTTCTTAGATGACATTTATCATGTAACAGGTGAAGAAAAATATAAAAATTATGTTATAAAGGTTGCAGATGATTTACTTGAGGCTGGTAAATATACAGAAGAGGGACTTCATTGGAGTAATGAGGAAGATGTAGTAGCAGATGGTGGTTTTGTATTCTTCCTAGTTCAGGTATACGAACATTTTGGTGATGAGAAATATCTTGATGCTGCCAGAAAAGCAGCAGACTACATCGCAAAAGATGCTTTGCCAGCAAAGGATGGTGGAAAATATTGGAAATTACTTGACCTTTCACTTATTGGCTTTGAAAAAGAAACAACATTTCCGGGCTTTTCGCATGGAACAGCAGGAACAGCTTGGATGTTTGCAATAATATATAAGGCAACAAAAGATGAAAGATATCTTGAGCTTGCAAGAGAGGGTGCAAAATATCTTGAGGGTATTGCAGTTGGTGATGAAGAGGCAGCACTTATTCCGTATCAGGATCATCCGGTAACGGGTCCGACAAATGATAAGTTTTATCTAGGTACATGCCATGGCCCGGCAGGACACACATTATTATTCAGAATTCTCTACGAAATAACAGGAGAAGAAGAATATAAGGATTGGATGATTAGAATATCAAGAGGAACGATAAGAGCAGGAGCACCTGAAAGATTCTCATGGGGATTTTGGAATGCACAGTGCCAGTGCTGTGGAACAGCCGGTATTCTTGAGCATTTTGTACATATGTATGAATTTACGGGCGAAAAGGAATTCTTAGATTATGCCAGAAGAACAGCAAGAGTTCTGATATCAGATTCATCTGTATCAGATGAAGAACCTGATAAAAGGAAATGGTATGGAGCATGGACCAGAACAATTCCTGATAAAGTTGTCAGCTATGCAGGTCTCTATGTTGGTTCAGCAGGATGTGCATCAGCCTTACTCAGCTTATATGCAGTAGATAAAGCTATTAAATTGACACAGTTATTTGAATATGCGCATTTTGATTCGTAGGAGGTATGTAAAATGAGTGAAAATATAGTATATAAATCAATTGCAGAGCTTGTTGGAAACACACCATTAGTTGAAATAGGTAATTACAATAAGAAGAATAATCCCAATGCGACTATTCTTGCTAAACTTGAATATTTCAATCCATCAGGTTCAGTTAAGGATCGTGCAGCAATTGCAATGATTCTTGAAGCTGAAAAGGCGGGAAGAATTAAACCAGGCGATACAATTATTGACTTTACAAGCGGAAATACAGGTATTGCACTTGCAGCATATGCAAATGCACTTGGATATAAATTTGCGGTTGTATTACAGCCGGGAGTGTCTGAGGAAAGGACACAGATTCTTAAGGCTTATGGTGCTATTTTTCTGGAATTTAAAGATATTCCGGGAGTTGTTGAACTCATACAGAGTGAGGGACTTGTATTTGAAAAATTCTATGCACTTATTCAGAAGTATGCAGATGAGCATGGTTATTACTACATAAATCAGGGAAGAAATCCTGAGAATCCATTAGCTCATTATAGAACTACAGGTCCGGAGATATGGGAGGCAACAGGTGGAAAAGTAGATTATCTTGTAGTTCTCGCAGGGACAGGTGGTTCTATTGTTGGTATTGGTAAATATCTTAAAGAAAAGAATAAGGACCTGAAAATAATTGGTGTCCAGCCGGCAAAGGAATCTTTGAAAGATGCAAATCATCCTGAAAAAAATACAATTGATGGCGTTTTAGCATTTCATAATGTTCCTAAGGAAAAAGAAATATTATATTTTAAAGAATTTGATGTAACATATGATGAATGCCTTGAAGTCAACGCAGATGATGCATATGAAACAGGAAGAGAATTAGTTAAGTCAGATGGAATCTTTCTTGGACAGTCAGCAGCGGCTGCAATCAACGCAGCATCAGTTATTGCTAACAGGGAAGAAGCAAAAGGAAAAACAATAGTTGCAATATGTGCTGATAATGCATTCAAATATTTATCAACAAATATATATAATTAATCAGAAACATTGCAGAGGTAAGATATATGAGTAAATTGACAGAAAAACAGAATGAGGTAAAAGTACATAACATAGATGATAATAGCAGAGATTATAATCTGAAAGACATAGAAGCAGATGAAAGATTTACACAGACAACTAAGGAATTTTTTATAACAATGGTTGTATACATAGCTTTTGCGGCACTTATGATTGGAAATCTTCTATTATTAAATGGAAACAAGAGCCTGGTACTTGGCTTTCCACTTTGGATATTTAACGAAATAATAATTATTATTGGATTTGTAGCAGCAGTAATTATTCTGGCTACATATGTTTATAAGGATATGGATATCACACCAAATGGTGTCATCTATAAGACAGAAGAAAAGGAGGATAAGTAAATGGATATCAGTTCAACAAAAAGACTTATAATAATTTCGGTATTTGCAATATATACGGCAGCTTTACTTATCTATAGTATTGTTACAAGAAAGTCTATGAAAAATGGAAAAGGAGATTATCTTTCGAAATTTTACACAGGTGGCAGAAGTGGTGGAATAATCATAACCGCAATGATGGTTTCAGCAGGAGTTGCAGGAGCTGGTGTATTTATGGGAGTTCCAGGCTTTACCTATACATTTGGTGCTACATGGATGGTTTGCTGTTTCTTTTCGATAGGTTCCAATCTTATGGTGCTTGGATTGCTTGGTAAAAGAGTCGGTATCGTAGCCAGAAGAACGAATTCCCAAACTTTTATTGAGTTATTTATGAATAGATATAATAATAGTAAAGTTTTAGGACTTATCTGTGGAATAGCAACTTTATTTTTCCTTGGTGGTTTTGCTGTTTCTACGATTACAGGCGGCGGAAGAATATTCCAGATACTTACAGGACAGGATTATAGAATTGGTCTTGCGATATTTACGGCTTTAGTTATTCTCGCAGCACTTACAGGTGGTATCAAAGGCATAGCCAGTGCGATGGTTATTCAGGGTATTGTAATGACTATTTCAGTTCTCGTGTTGTTTATAGCAGGTGTAAACAGTACAGGCTTGTCATATACAGATACTATCCAGTCGCTTATGGAGAGCAATCCGAAATGGTTTCTGCCAGGACCAAATGCATTGCAGACAACTATTTCATATGCAATCCTTTGGGGAATTACAACATTTACACTTCCGCATGTAACAATGACAGCACTTACATACAAAGATACAAAGACACTTCACAGAGCGATAAAGATTGGAACAGTTGTTGTGGCAATCTGGTTATTAGGATTAAATGGATTATGCTTTATTACAAAATATACATTTGCTGACGGAACTTTAGCAACAGCCGATTTGGCAATTCCTGCATTAGCTGTAAAAGTAATGCCTGCGTGGGCAGCAGGACTTGTACTTGCAGGTGTAAGTGGCGCTGTTCAGTCATCAATGGGTGGTATGGTTGTATCACTTGCAGGAACAGTTGTCAGCGATATGTATAAGAACATATTTAAAAAAGATGCGAAAACAGAGATAATTAAGAAACTCAATGTTGCGGCAATCATTGTTGTATCAATTGTTATTTTCTTATTAGCATGTAATCCACCACAGCTACTTGCTAAACTCATTACTTATTCTACAGGCGGACTTACAGTAGTATTTTTCCATACAGTATTACTTGGATTATTCTGGAAACGTGCAAATGAATATGGTGCTGTTACAGGAATAATTAGTGGTATAGCATTGTATGTATTGATAGATAAAGGAATTCTTCAAATTTCACTTGGTTTCAATGCATGTATAATGGCAACACTTTTAGCTACTTTAATCGCTGTTGTGGTAAGCCTTGTTACACCAAAGACACCATATGGAATTATTAAAACCTGGTTTGGAAAAGTTGAATATAACGATTAAGGCAGACTATATGAAGAAAATAGAAGTCAGGATATGGCTTCTATTTTTTTGTGCTATGGGAAAGGAAATAACTTGACAAAACACACCAGCCTATGTATTATGATAAAAACTCAATGAGGTTTACATAAAATGACAACAGATGCAATTTACAGGGAAACTAAGGCAAAGTTTGAAGCAAGAAAATCAGAGGGCTGCATAGCGGTCGAAATGGAGCTTGCAGGCGTTCAGGCTGTATGCGATTACTATGGCTGGAACTTGTATGATTTTCTCGTGACCGGAGATGTTCTTGATAAGGCAGTTTACGATATCTCAGGTCTTGCAAATGCTAATCATAATATGGATAAATTATATATTGCCATTGAGATTGCAAGGAGAATTTAAGGTACTTGATAAAATAGTGTTATGGCAGTAGAATTATAAATAAATTTATTAACATTGTGGATATAGATAAATGTGAATGGAGATATGAATTGTATACTAATATATGATTGAATTATAATATTTAGAGGATGATAGTGTGAAAAATCAAATTGATATGTCAAATTTTCGCACTGCTATTTGTTTCGGAGCGAAAGCAGATAGATTTTATGGCAGATGAGAAATTACCTGTGCAAATTTCTCATTACCTCTTCGCAACAAGTCGCTCAGAAATGAGGATTAAAATGTTACAGTTTGGAATGCCGACATTGATTGAAGTGGATAAACTTGCAGATACCATGAAGATATGCAAAGATTTAGGATTATCTTTTGTTGAACTGAATATGAATTTACCGCAATATCAGACTAAATGCCTTTCAAATATATCGTATTTGAAAGAACTGAAAGATAAATTTCAAATCGGATATACAATTCACCTTGATGAGAATTTGAATGTGTGTGATTTTAATAGTGAAGTTGCAAAAGCCTATACAGATACGGTTGTGAACACAATTGAGATAGCAAAGTCATTAGAGATACCAATTTTAAATATGCATATGAATCATGGAGTACATTTTACCTTACCAACACAAAAGGTTCAATTATTTGAAAAATATTTTGAAGAATATATGGAAGCGTGGAAAAAGTTTTGCAACAGTTGTGAACAATTGATTGGAGATTCTAATGTTAAGATAAGTATTGAGAATACAAATGGTTATAGAGATTATGAAAAATGTGCTATAGAATATGCACTTAGTAAAAATGCATTTGGTCTAACATGGGATATTGGACATTCAAATGCAGTTTCAAATATTGACGAAGAATTCATTATGAATTTCAGAGAAAAACTATATCATTTTCATATTCACGACAGTATGGGAAAGAGTGACCATATGATACTTGGAACAGGAGATATTGATTTAGCGCAGAGGTTAGGTATTGCTAAAGATTGTAATTGCAGGTGTGTGGTCGAGACAAAGACTGTTGATGCATTAAATAAGTCAGTGTTATGGCTTAAGAATAATGGATATATGTAATAATATTTATAAAAATAATTCAAATCATTCAGATTTATGACAAATGGCAGTGGCGAAAAACAAAAGATTATTGAAACATTGGAAGAATTATTAAAATAACCGAAAGGACCCCCTATGGAATATATACACGTTAATCATCTATTTGCTCCGGTATTTAATGCCGATTCAGAGATTTTAATATTAGGTTCATTTCCATCTGTGAAATCAAGAGAGCAGAATTTCTATTATGGTCATCCACAGAACCGCTTCTGGAAGCTTTTGCCAAGAATCTATGGTAAAATGGACATAAAACTTGAAACAATAGATGAGAAGAAAGAATTTCTTTTAGAAAATCATATTGCATTATGGGATGTAATTAAGTCCTGTGATATAAAAGGCTCGTCAGACAGCTCGATAAGAAATATAGAAGTGAACAATTTAGATATAATTATCAACAACTCAAATATTAATAAAATAATTTTAAATGGTGGAAAAGCATACGAATTATATACAAGATTCTTTGGCGATAAAAATATGCCTTCCGCTGTTAAATTGCCATCAACAAGTCCTGCAAATGCGGCTTGGACTATGGAGAAACTAGAGTCTGTCTGGAAACGTGAACTTCTTATGAAAACCAAATACCACTTATGATAAGTCATAAAGCATTTATAAAAAGAATTAAGGAAATTAATTAATGGACGATGCTTTTATGAGTAGGATTTTTGAAGATAATATTGAGGTACAACGTGCAGATAAAGGTGCCTGTGAGAAACGTGCACGATATGTTCTGAATTTTCGATTGAAGAAGTTAAGAAATTAGCAGAACCCCAATTAACTTATAAGTAATGCGTATAAGAGTGATAAAAGGACAGTTATGATTTTATATAACTGTCCTTTTACTGTAATTTCTAACAAACTGTGAATTATTTACATACATCTGAATAGGATTGTGACAAAAACTTCTTATATGTCATATCCATTCCAATTGCTCCAAGCGGTGCAGTAATAAGGATTGCCAAAACAGCAACGGATAAAACAATCTGTCCGCAAGGAAGTCCAAGAGCCAGAGGCACAGAACCGATGGCAGCCTGAACAGTTGCTTTAGGCATATATGCGATTACACAGAATAATCGTTCCTTTAGTGTAAGTTCAGTACCTAGCAGGCATATGGAGACACCGATTGAACGGAAAATCAACGCAATAAAAATCATTAGAATTGCAGCAATTCCGGCATCGAGTGTATATCTGATATTTACGGCAGCACCAACAAGAACGAATAAGATTACTTCGGCAGCAATCCAGAGTTTACCGAATTTTTCAGAGAGACGTTTTGAAACTACGTCTATACTTTTGATTTTGATAACACAGGCCATACTTACGACAGCAAGAAGTCCGGATACGGAGATTGTACCTTTAAGCCACGTTTCAATCGACATAAGTAGAAATGAAAAACCAAGTATAATTATGACTTTCATACTGTTTCTTACAAGATGTTTGTAAGCATATGCTGTTTCAAAGAATATACTTAAGATGAAGCCTGTAATTGCACCGAGCAGTATTCCGAGAATTATTGAAACAGGTATATTAAGAAAATCACTAATATGTGCGTGACCGCCCTGTGCCATACTTACAAATGTTGAGAATAGAACGATTACGAAAATGTCATCACAAGATGCACCAGCCATAATTAATTGAGGTATACTCTTATCCGTTCCATATTTCGTATCAATAAGCTGGACCATTCTTGGGATTACGACCGCAGGAGAGACAGCACCTAAAACAGCACCCATAACAGCAGCCTCAATTCTTGTTACACCCATAATATATGGTGCAAATATGAAAAATGCAAGAATTTCAAAGCTTGCAGGCACAAAAGACATCATAATTGCCGGTCTGCCGACTTTTTTTAAATCACTTAGATTAAGTGATAATCCGGCTTTAAGTAGAATTATAATTAAAGCTATCTGGCGTAATTCTGAAGAAATTGAGAGAATTGACGGGTCGAGCAGGTCAAGGACATATGGACCTAATACAATTCCTGTGACTAACATTCCTATAATACGTGGTAATTTCAGACATTGACAGATAGCTGCCATAGATAGTCCGATTAAGAAAATAAATGCAAGCGATGTTAACATATAGACCTCTTTTCTAAATACTAATTTTAATATAATATGGATACAAACCTGATGACATAAGAAAGTATATTGCTTTGCGACATTTTCACTATACATCAAAAAAGCTGATGATATCTGTAAATTAATAATAAAATTAATTACAGAAGTCATCAGCTAATAAGCGGTTCTGGTTATCCAAGGGAGAACTTCATTCCCAAGTGGTATTATATATTAGACTTAAGATTTTGTAAAGATATATCTTTAAGTCTATGAAATTCCTAAAATGAAATTTAATTTTTAAGTCTATAATATATAAGCCTATAAAATAATTGAGAAAATAATATATGTAATGTATAATTTTACATATAATAACAAGATAAGTATTTTGAAAAATCACACCTGATAAATGTAAAGAATATATAAGAAATTAAAGGAGGATAAGTTAATCTTATGACAGAAAATGTATAGGATTATACGGAAATATTTATGCTTACAAGAGAAGATGTATTAAATTATGGATTATCATTTCCAGGAACATATAAAGAAGCTCCATTTCATGATCAGAACTGGCAGCTTGTACGTGTTACAGACAATAAAAAGGTTTTCTTATGGACATATGAAAGAGATGGATATCTTAATCTGAATGTGAAAGTGGACCCTGAGTGGAGAGATTTTTTTAGAAATGCATATGAAAGTGTTATTCCGGGCTATCATCTTAATAAGGAACATTGGAATACGATAATAATCGATGGAACAATACCTGATAGTGAAGTTAAGAAAATGATTGAGGAAAGCTACAGAATAATAACAGACAGTCCGACTAAGAGAATCTACGAGGCAGTCAAAAAGATTCCTAAGGGTAAAGTAGCAACATATGGTCAGATTGCTAAAATGGCAGGAAATGAAAGAATGTCAAGAGCAGTTGGAAATGCATTACATAAAAACCCCGAACCTGATAAGATTCCCTGCTATAAAGTAGTAAATTCCAAGGGAGAATTAGCATGTAAATTTGTGTTTGGTGGAAGAGATGTTCAGGCAAAACTCTTAGAAGCAGAGGGGATAGAAGTTGTGAATAATAAAGTAGATTTGAATAAATACGGTATGAAGTAATATAGCATATAAAATGAATATAGTATGAAATGATATGCCATATAAAATACGATATATATTGGATATATGAATATTGTTAAGCTAAATTATAAGGCATATATTTCGATTTTATAAGCGAGGACAGAAAAGAAAAATGAAATTTAAAGAGATATTTAAGTTTATAAAAAAGGAAGTAGTGCTTGTAATTGCCATAAGTCTCGCAATTATATCAGCTATAATAGTGCCACCCTCTAAAAAATATATGGATTATATAGATTTCAGAACACTTGCAATTTTATTTTGTCTGATGACGGTTACAGCAGGCCTTAAGAGGCAAGAAGTGTTTGAGAAAATGGGACAATTTCTGTTATTAAAGACCAGAAATCTGTTTCAATTAATTGTAGTTCTTATTATGCTATGCTTTTTTAGTGGAATGATAATTACAAATGATGTGGCATTAATTACATTTGTACCATTTACATTTGTTGTATTCAATATGTTAAGAGAGGAACAGAGAAAGAAATTAATTTTGCCTGTGATATGCCTACAGACAATTGCAGCTAATATGGGAAGTATGCTGACGCCGTTAGGTAATCCGCAAAACCTGTATCTGTATGGTAAAAGTGGTATGTCACTAGGAAGATTTTGCCTGATAATGCTGCCGTATACAGTTGTGTCACTTGCTTTAATTATTCTGTGGACAGCATTTATAAGCCGTAAAGCCGATAGAAAAATCGAAAAAGACTGGATAAAAATTGAAAATGTAAATGGTGATAAAAAGAGAATAGTAATGCATTTTCTAATGTTTATATTGTGTCTCTTAGTGGTTTTAAGAATAATTGAATATAAATACATATTTGTAATTACCTTACTTGCAAATATTATTTTTGACAGAAAAACAGTTAAAAATGTTGATTACTCATTACTGTTTACGTTCATAGGTTTTTTTATATTTGTGGGAAATATAAGAAGTATTACCGCATTTTCAAATTGGATTAACGGAATTATCAATGGAAATGAAATTATGGTTGCAGTACTTTCAAGCCAGATAATAAGTAATGTTCCAACAGCCCTGTTATTATCAGGTTTTACCGATAGAATCAGGTTGTTAGTAATAGGAACAAATATAGGTGGATTAGGAACATTAATTGCCTCAATGGCAAGCCTTATTTCATATCGACAGGTAGTCAGAGAACTTCCGGGACGTAAGGGAGAATATTTTAAGCTTTTTACCATTGCAAATATAGTTTTTCTTATAATTATGCTTATGGTAAGAGTGATCACAAAGTAAAATCTTTTTATTAACGAAATTTTGTATTTAATTATCAGATTTATGATTATGCAAGGGACTATGTCTATGAAATATCCTTTCATATTCCTTAATCGGGTGTGAGTAAATACCGCCCTATGCAAAGTGTATTATGGTGCAATAAATCAAACGCGCTTCGCTTGAACGGTGATTTATTGCACCGGCTTTTGCATATGACGGCATATAACTCACACTCACGATACGTCATAAATCAAGGATATTTCATAGACATAGTCCTTTGAATTAATATTTTACCTGATATATGAATACAAAATTTAAGTTATTAAGAAAAATTTTACATAAATTATTCATAGAATTTACCTGAATATGATAGTGAATTTTACCTGTACAACATATATTTTAATTATGAAATAAAAGATGTCTAGTATATCGCATATATTTAGATTAAGAAAGCGAACAGTATATCGCATAATTAAAATATGTGTCATAAATCAGGAGGCGGTACAGATGAAATTCCTATGGAATTATTACAGAAAAAAAGAGTGGAGTAGAAATAAAAAGGTTATGGCTTTTGTGCTATTAAATATTCTGTGTTGCGGAATAATTGGCTTTGGATTCTGGACAATTATCAGTCAGATAGCACTTAAAACCATAACCTGGTTAGTTGTATTTGTGGGATATTCAGCATTCTTTCCGGGATATCTTGGTGGAATCCTGACAGTCTATCGAATGGGATACTAAATTTATGTGTTTTTAGCCATATGATTGGCTCAAGAAATTAAAGGCCTGACTATAAAAGTATTAAATTTATGCATTCTTAGCCAAATGCTTTTTCATAAATCTTGCATACACTATGAAAATCAATGTACCTGTAAATATCCACGAAACTACATAGACATTCATAAGCATATCAAATGTTTTGTGTGCATTGAAGATAGTATATAACCATATAAGTCTGAATACTACAGTACCAAGGACTGTTATTATGGCAGGTTCTAAAGATTTACCCATACCTCTCAGTGCTGAGCTGCCAACCTCATAAGTAGCTGTAAGTCCTTCAAGTGCACCTACATGATGAAGCCTGATAAGTCCATAAGCGGCAACCGTAGGACTTATTGTATATATGCTAACGAAGAAACCATCCCATATTAAGAAGATAACACTTAATATTTCTGTAAATGTGAAGCCATATAAGAGGCACAGACCGAAAATCTTATTACATCTCTTAACATTTCCTGCACCGTAATTCTGGCTGATAAATGTAACCGCAGCCTGTGCAAATGCAGACGATATATCATATGTAAAATATTCAAAATTTAATGCAAGTGATGAACCGGCAATTGCATCTGAACCAAACGAATTAATTCCTGATTGAATGAAAATATTCGAAATAGAGAATAAAGCACCCTGAATACCGGCTGGAATACCGATTGCAAGAATTTTTCCTAGATGTTCTTTATTTATTTCCATATCCTTGAAAATGAATTTGAATTCATTTTGTCTTGTGCATAAATAACGCATAACAAGAAATGCACTAATTATATTAGATACTACAGTTCCGATTGCCACACCTGAAACACCAAGATGAAATACGATAACTAATAAAAGGTTAAGAGCAACATTTACGACACCGGAAATAAGAAGATAATACATAGGCCGCCTTGTATCACCGACACTTCTTAGAATTGCCGAACCAAAATTATAAATAACCATAAATGGTATGCTGATAAAATATATTTCGATATAGAGCATTGCATCGTTTAAGATTTCACGTGGAGTACCTGAAGCTATCAGAATGGTTTTAGCAGTAATCATACCTATTACCATTAATACAAGTCCAAGAACCAACCCGAATGTAATTATTGTATGTACCATATCATGAATTTTTTCACGTTTGTTCTGACCTATAAGATTAGCTAAAGCAGCATTAGGTCCGACTGAAAGACCAACAATAAGGGTTACAAATATACCGACTATGGCGACACAGCTTCCAACTGCTGGAAGTGCGTTACTATTTGCAAATCTTCCAACAACCGCTACATCGGCTGAATTAAATAATTGCTGTAAAATACTGCTGAAAGCAAGAGGTAAAGCGAAAAGAATAAGCTTACCTGAAAGATTGCCATTTAGCATATCCATTTCTTTAGAATTGTTTGCCATAATAATCTCCATTTCTGAGCAACTTGCTGCGAAGAGGAGAGGAGAAATTCGCACAGGCGATTTCTCATCTGCCATAGAGCTATTTGCTTTTGTTCAGAAACAAATAGCCATGTGAAATAATCGTATTAGCATTATTTTCACATTAATCCTCATTCGTATAATATTAATATCATCTTATACCGATAAAATGTATAAGACTACTAATTTTTATAACTAATATTATATAATAATAAGCAGAAATATTTATGTCAATTGGAAATTGAAATGAATTGTATAAAAATTGAAGTGGATTGTATTAAAATTGAAATGAATTGTATAAAAACTGAAGTGGATTGTATTAAAATTAATAATATATTGACGTAAAATTGATACAACGTTAAAATTATATATATTTATATAACACATTTTAAATATAACAAGTATAAGCGGAATGGAGATAGAATATAAAATGGAAGAAAATAATAAAGAAGTATTAAATGCTATAAAAGAGGGAAATGCCAGATTTAATAGTAAGAAGAAAGAAGAAAACCTGAAAGCAGTTCCGGAGAAATTTGCAGGGAATTATAGCAAAGCAATGGATTATGAAGATGATTGCAGATATGATAAAGCAAGAGATATTTGTAAATGGATACTTAATGATGAAGAGGGTAAGGATATCGAGGCTGTAAAGATTATGTTAGCCAGAGTTTATCCGAAAGTTCTAGAGATGGATATTCAGGACAGCAATAGAAAATACCAGGAAGATGTAAGTGAATATTTTGAATTCTTAGACAACATTACAATGAATGATTTAATGCAGGAATATATAGTTGAGACGTTGGCAAGATTCTGTAATCTTATGGATAATGAATGGTATTGTCCTTTATTCAATGAATTTGTAAAGACAATTGATAGTAAGGTATACCTGAGTGAAGAATACAGAGATGTTTTAGATTCTGCATATGCTTCTTATGAATCAACAGAATATTTTGAGGATGGACATTTAGGAATAATTATGAAAAATGTTCTTAAATCAGGATATGAGAGACGATACGTTGTAGATTCAGTTAAAAGTGAAGATAAAAAGAGAAAGATGGAGATAGAGATAAATACAAGCTTTTATAATCTCTGTCAGTACCTAAATGAACATAGCGAAGAAACAGAATATATTAAGGAAGAATATCCATATAGTTATAAGACAATTGAAGATGATATCAAGCTTATAAAGGAAGATAAATCTAGATACGAAGAAGATATTCTTACGCAGTTAGAGAAATATACAGCTAAAGACATTGACAGGGAAGCATTAAGAGAAGCTATGTATAAGGCATATGAATATATGATTAACAGCAGACCAAAGCCAACAGTTGTACATTCAGGTAAGACAACCTATTACAGGGATGGCAGAAAGGTTGGAAGAAATGACCTTTGCCCTTGTGGAAGCGGAAAGAAATATAAACAGTGCTGTGGCAAAGACATTTAACGTGAGATGTAGATAGTGTGAAAATCTATATAAAATCCATATAAAAATTTAATTGATATGTTAATTTTTCACATGGCTATATGTAAATTAAATAGAAAGCAAACAGTCCATATGGCAAGCAGGAAATGAGGAAAATATGATAATTATAACAGTTGTAGATGATGATTATGGCTTATTATTTAATAACAGAAGAGTAAGTAAGGACAGGGTTCTCAGGGAAAAGATTAAGGAAATAACAAAAGGCTCAAAGTTATTTATGAATGAATATTCATATGGGCAGTTTAGTGAGGACGAGTTCAATAATATAGTTGTTGATGAAGATTTTCTTAACAAAGCAGGAGATGAAGATTTCTGTTTTGTGGAGAATGTGGATATTAAACCATATTTACAAGAAATTCATAGAATTATTTTGTTCAGATGGAACCGTATATATCCAAGTGATTTCAGATTTCCAAAGGAGATATTAGAAGATTTTAACAGAGAAGGAATATGTGAATTTGCCGGAAGCTCCCACGATAAGATAAGTCAGGACAACTATAAGGAGTCTGTAAGAAAAGTAAAGGCAGGTAAATTATTTACGGTTTATAACATTTGCTAGAAAGTATTTTATAAAAAATATAATTTTATAATTTGTTAAAGATAGATCTGACGGAATGGAGAAGAAAATGATTAAGAAATATATTTCAAGATTAGTAGTAATTTTACTTACTGTTTTTATGCTGCTTGGTATAAGTGGCTGTGCAGAGACTGAAGATAGTATATCAAAGAGCACGACCACTAGTATAAAAACATCAGAAGAGACAAATGAAATAACTACAGAGTTGGATTCAGAGATTGAAGAGATTCAGAACCAGGAAGATAATGAGGAATTACCAGTCAGTCAGATTCCTGTAAATGTACAAAGTTCAAATGAAAATATCAGCTTATCTAATATTCCGGCATATACAGGTAATGCATATGTAGCAGTTAATAATAATAATCCTTATTTTACTGATGCAGACAAAAGCAGAACAGATGCATTTGAAACATATAGCGACCTTGACGGGGCAGGCAGATGTGGTGTGGCATATGCAAATATTTGTAAGAAAATAATGCCTACGGAGAAGAGAGGTAAAATCGGTTCAGTTAAGCCGACAGGCTGGCATACCGTCAAATATGATATAGTAGATGGAAAATATCTGTATAACAGATGTCATTTGATTGGATTTCAGTTAGCCGGTGAAAATGCCAATAATAAAAATCTTATTACAGGTACAAGATATCTTAATGTGACGGGAATGCTGCCATTTGAAAATATGGTAAGCGATTATGTTAAAGAAACAAACAATCATGTTTTATATAGAGTTACACCGGTTTTCGAAGGCAATAATTTGCTTGCTTCAGGTGTATTGATTGAAGCATATTCGGTAGAAGATGGTGGTGCAGGAATTACATTTTGTGTATATTGCTATAATGTACAGCCGGGAATTGATATTAATTATGCAAATGGAGACAGTAGTTTAGCTGCTGCACAGACTCAGACATCAGTTGCACAGACACCGGCACAGACAGAACCACCAACGACACAACCACAGACACAACCACAGACACAACAACAGATTCAGACAGAGGTACCACAACAGAATGTAAGTGTAAATACATATATTATTAATACAAATACAGGTAAATTTCATTATCCAAATTGCAGAAGTGTAAATCAGATGGCAGACAAGAATAAGCTTGAATATACTGGTACAAGAGATGAGGTAATTGCACAGGGATATGCTCCTTGCCAAAATTGTAAGCCATAAGAGGTAGTCTAGAGTGATAAGAAATAAAAGCCAAAGCTGAAGAAAAGAGGTATGGTTATGAAGATTGGTGAAGCAAGAGGAATATATTCGGCACAATTAAATATTTACGGTGATAAGAAGGCAGAGCTTGATAAAGAGCGAAAAGAATTAGCTAAGAAAATAAAAGCTACGCCGGATGGCGCGAAAGTCTATGAAAATGAAGCTGCGAAACTAGAATTATCATATAATAAAGTATCTGATAAATATGATGAATATAGAGAATTTATGCAGCAGCTTATGGAAATGCATATGACTTATTCTAATGTTGAAAGTTCCAGACAACAGGGCGAAACGGCGAAGAAAATAGCTGAAGATGAGGCGAAAGTATTAGAAGTTGCCAGAAGAATTGCCCATGGCGATAAAGTACCACCAAATGATGAGAAGAAACTTATGGAATATAGTATGGAAATCTATATGGCATCGAAGAACTTAGCAATGCTAAGGAGTCAGAAAGATAGAAAAGAATATGATTCTCTGTGGGACGATGAAGATGAGAAAGCTCCTGAAAATGCTAATCCTGATGAAGTAGCAGATAATATGGAGCTGGGAATTGAAAAACCAGAGATAACAGAAATCGGAGACCTAATGTAAGTCTCCGATTTCTATGTTATTGCTCTAATCCTATGTTATATGTAATGTTATTGCTCTAATCCTATGTTATATGTAATGTTATTGATTTAATCCTAAGTTCTATGCAATATTGTTGTTTAAATTCCGGGTTTATAATATTTTAAAGCAGCTTATTAACGGAAGCATATGCCAATTCCAAAAGCTTCCGGACCTGTATGGCATGCAAGACTTGCAGGAAGATTATCATAATATATTTCTTTATCAGGAAATGCCTCTTTAACAGTTGCTATCCATTCGTTAATCTGCTCCACACTAAGATTTGAACCGGCTAAAGCAATCTTAGATTTGGACATATCATTTTCAGAAAAACGATTTTCAATATCACTTTTTATGGCATTAATCATAATAGATTTACATTTCTTGATATTACGTGCTTTTGCAAATGAATCTAAGGTATTCCCATTGATTGATAGAATTGGCTTGATATTCAGAACAGAGCCAATCATTGCAACGGCTGGAGTAATTCTTCCACCTTTCTTAAGATATTCAAGAGTGCTTACAGTTACATAGATAACAGAATTCAGACCATCTTTATCTAGAATATCCTTGATTTCGCTGGCGGATTTACCATTATCGGCTAACTCCTTTGCTTGAAGAACAGATTCCTTAAGAGTAACAGATAGTCTGTGGTTGTCTACAACAAACACCTTATTTTCATAATCTCTGGCTAATGACATAGCGACTTCACAAGATTTACTAAGGCCGCTGGACATAGGAATATATACAATTGAATCATATTTATCTTCTGAAAGTAATTTATTCCACAAGTCCATAATATCACCAGGAGATGGCTGGGAAGTTGAAACATTTTTATTAGAGTTGAGAAAATGATAGAATTCCTCGGCAGAAATATTTTTGTTCTCATAATAGATTTTGTCATCAATAATTACAGGCATAGGAATAAGATAGATACCGTATTTCTCTGCTTCCTGTTTTGAGATACCACTATTTGTGTCAGTTACTATTGCTATCTTCAATTAATCACCACTTTCTTAAATTAAATAGTTTAAATATATATGATGTTGGGGTTAAAAACCCTCGTGTTTGACCATGTTTGGCATAGAATAAAAAATATTTTCATCTCTAAGATAAATATGTAGAAAACACAAGTGTTACAGATTGTAACACTTAAAAATATATTTTGCAAGATATAATTGACTAACTGTGACATAAAAGAGAAAATTGTATCACAAAAATGAAAAATATGAGATAATAGAAATAATCGTATAAAAAGAATTATTCAGATGCAAAATCGCAGATGTGAATTTCAAGTCGCCTGATTACAACAGGTCACAAATAAATGAGAATTAATGTTAAAACTGAATAAAAAGGAGAATAAAATGGAGAAGAACAGAGTAAGTCAGGCAAACATAATAGCTAAAGAATGTATTGTGTCTGCGTTGCTTAAATTAATATATGAGAAACCATTAACCACGATAACGATATCTGAACTGACGAAAAAGGCAGGGGTATCACGAATGACTTTCTATAGAAATTATGATTCTAAGGAAGAGGTATTCACAGGACATCTTGATGAAATATTTGAACATTACTGGAATAATGATAATGCAGATAAAGAGAATGGAATATATTATGATGTTGAACATATGAAGAGTTGTTTTGAATATATTTATCAGCATAGAGAGTTCTTAGAAGGATTGATTCAATGTGGAATGGGGCTGCTATTCCTGGATAAACTGACTTATTACATCAGTGAAAAGTGGAAAAAGTATGCAGATAAATACGAATTGACGGCATTTACGGGTTCGTTATATAATCTCTTCATATTGTGGATTTCTACAGGATACAAGGAAGATGTAGACAAGATGGCAAAAAAGATTGAGAAAATATACAGTTAATTAAAAATGAGATTAGTGAAACATGCTTTTGATACATTGATTCATTAAAAATTAACATAAGAAAAACATAATACAAGAAACGGAGAAATTATGGATCAGACATTTATGAAAGAAAAACCGGTAATGCCATTAGTAATATCAATGGCTTTACCGATGACTATATCAATGCTTGTAAATGCATTGTATAACATTGTGGACAGTTATTTTGTGGCAAAAATAAGTGAAGATTCGATGACGGCACTTTCTCTGGTATATCCTATGCAAAACCTTATAACGGCGGTAACAGTCGGCTTTGCGATTGGTGTAAATGCAATAATAGCATTTTATCTTGGAGCAAAGAAAAGTGAGGCAGCAAATCAGGCAGCATCAATGGGTATGCTTTTTAATATAATACATGGAATATTATTAAATATTGGCTGCATAGCTATAATGCCTGCGTTTTTAAGGATATTTACAAAGGACAGTAATATAATGAAGATGGGGCTTGATTATTCAAACATTGTATTTATGTTTACGATTCCAATATCCATATCAATTAGTTTTGAGAAGATATTTCAGTCAGTAGGAAATATGAAAGTGTCTATGATATGTATGATTCTTGGTTGTGTTACGAATATAATTCTAGATCCATTATTTATATTCGGCATTGGATTTATTCCTGAACTTGGAATTAAAGGCGCAGCGATTGCAACTTGTATTGGTCAGCTGGTAACCTTATCAGGATACATTATAGCCTATTTTGTAAGACCGATACCTGCGAAAATCAGAATAGAATATATGAAATTCGATAGCACGTTATGTAAGAAAATGTATGCTATTGGAATACCTGCCACACTTAATCTTGCACTTCCATCAATACAGATATCTGCGTTAAATGGGATATTGTCAGCATATTCGGCAGGATACGTTCTTGTACTTGGTTCATATTATAAATTACAGACATTTTTATATCTTACAGTAAATGGTGTGGTTCAGGGAATGAGACCATTAATTGGCTATAATTATGGAGCAGGTGAGAAGAAACGTGTAAGAGATATTTTCAAATCTGCATTAATACTTATAGTCGGGGTTATGGTTATTGGAACAATTCTGTGTCTTATAATACCTGATAAATTAATTGGTTTATTTACAAATAAGGCAAATACTATAGAAATCGGTAAGACAGCATTAAGAATTATCAGCCTTGGATTTATAGTATCATCAGTTCCAGTTGCGGTATCAGGTGCATTAGAGGGGCTTGGCAAAGGTAAAGAATCATTGGTAATTTCTATATTAAGATATATTGTCATAATGATTCCACTTGCATTTTTCATAAGCAGGATAGTGGGGGCAACAGGGGTATGGCATGCCTTTTGGATAACGGAAGTATTTATGGCTGTGATATCAGGAGTGATATGTAAGAAACAGATTTTAAAGTAATATCAAAAAGAATAGTATTATGTCGAAAAATGTGATATAATATTAGAAAATATTGTTCGTTATAGATCTACGAAATTATTTATCTCAATTCTTATTTTATACTATTGAGAATAGAAAATATTGTTCGTCAGAGAGGGGGAATGTTAATTGAAAAAAAAGGTAAGAAAATTACTGGGAATACTTATAGTGGGAATCTTAGTAATGTTCCTTTGTATCAATTATTTTTCGCAAATTATAATATCGCAGAATGATATGACTAATTCATCTAAGGTGATATTTAGACAGATAGACCAGATTATCAAGCAGAATGAGGAAGAACTTGAGAAGAGAAAAGAAGATATTCGCAATATATGTATACTGAGGGCAAGGGCTACAGCATATTTATTACAGCAGGACAAGAGCAAGATTAATAATCTTGAAGAAATGAAGAAGATAGCAAATCTTCTTGAAGTAGATGAGATACATATTTTTAATAAAGAGGGTACTATATATGCAGGTACAGAACCAAAGTATTATGGACTTAATATGAAATCAGGTGAGCAGATATCATTTTTTAGCCCGATGTTAGAAGATACATCTATGTCAATGTGTCAGGAGATAACGGCTAATACTGCTGAGAATAAGATGATGCAATATGCTGCTACATGGACGGAAGACGGGGACGTAATAGTTCAGATTGGAATGAAGCCATCAAGTGTATTAGAGAAAATTGAGAAAAATAAAGTATCTTACATATTTTCGAGACTTGCTGAAACTAATGGATATACACTTGTTGCCATCGAGCCTGAAACTAACAAAATAGTTGGTTCAACCAAGGAAACATTAGTAAATAAAAATGTCTCAGATATTGGAATAAATACCAAGAAGATGAAGAATTGGGATAAGGCCTATCATTTTAGGATAAAAGGTAAGTGGTATTTTTGTATATTTGAGAAGCAGGACACAATTATTGTTGGAAGAATCTGTGAAGCAAAAATTCTGTACAGTAATATAAATGAAAATAATTTTATGTTTTTTATATATATTTTACTAATTGGAGGTGTTGTAATCTACTTTATTACACATTATCTTGATAAAAATATAATAAAATCCATATCTGCAATTAACAACGGACTTCAGGATATTTCAAATGGAAATCTGGATACGAAGATTGAAGTTAATAATACACCGGAATTCAAAGAGTTAAGCCATTACATTAATCAGATGGTAGAAAGTATACTAGAGACAACTGATAAGATTTCGGTTATAATTGATACGGTAGGGTTGCCAATAGGTCTGTATGAATATAACGGAAGTATGGAACGAGTCAGAATTACACATAAATTACCGGAAGTGATGGGATTAAGTGAGGAGGAAGCTTATAAGCTGTGTGAGAATAGAGAAGAATTTAATGCATGGATAAGTGAAATATTGAGTAATCCGATAGAAGGCGAGCATGAGATTTATAAAATAAGTTCATCGCCGGACCGGTATGTCAAGATAGAAATAATAAAACGTGATGATAGTGTATTTGGAATAGTTGTAGATAAGACTAGTGATATATGTACGAAGAACAAGTTAGAAAAAGAACTTGGTGAAGATGAATTAACGGGACTGTGTAGCAGAAGAGGATTCTATAGTAAGATGGATGAGCTTTTTGCATTGCCTGAGAAACTTGGCTGTGCAGCAGTTGTTATGATAGATTCAGATGATTTGAAAAAAGTAAATGATACATATGGTCATAATAATGGCGACAGATACCTTTGTGAAATTGCAAATATATTATTAGAAGTAAATGCACCAAGGCAAATAACAGCACGACTTGGTGGTGATGAATTTGCGATATTATTCTATGGTGCGGGTTCAAAAGAAGAAATAGATGAATATATGAACCAGCTTGAAGAATTGAGAATGAATCATATTATGAAAATGGAAAATGATGTTGTCATAGATGTTAAATTCTCTATGGGTAAGGCTTTCTATGTAATTGATGGTGTAGAAAGTGAGAGACTTATGAGAGTTGCTGATAAACGAATGTATATCGATAAAAGAGAAAGAAAGAAAAAGCAAATGGAATAATGTAAGAGAATCCTAAGGTGAATATTCTCTGCATAGCTGATTGCTTCCGAACGAGGGCAATCAGTATGTATATCCAATGGGAATTATTTATGAAATACTTAAATATTTTAACAGTGGATATATCAGGAAAAGTCGTTCGGAAATGAGGATTTTTATGGAAAATGTAGCGTTGAAACCCACAATATTGTTAGTAGATGATTCAAAAGAGAATATAAAACAGATAGAAGACAGTTTATGTGATGATTATAATATTATGGAAGCCTGTAGTGGTGAAGAGGCAATAAGCATCTTAAACAGAAATATTACGAAAATAGACATGGTTCTTCTTAAATTGTATGATACGAAGATTAATGGTTTAGAAGTTCTTGCCATAATGAATCAACATTTATGGTTAGATTTTATGCCTGTAATTGTAATTTGTAAAAATTCTGATGAGGCCAATATTGTACAGGCCTATGATATGGGGGCAGTGGCTTATATTAATAAACCATATGACAGAATGATTGTAAGACAAAGAATAAGTAATCTGTTATCATTATATCAGAAGCAACGTGATATGAGAAAAATGTTAGAGCAGCAGGTCTATGAAAATGAGAAGAATAACAATGTAATGATTACGATTCTTGCTCATATAGTAGAATTCAGAAATGGCGAGAGTGGTATGCATGTAATGCATATACAGACTATAACTAAACTGTTGTTACAGTGTCTGCAGAAGAAACCTAATAACTATAATCTTACAGATAATGATGTATTATTAATAGCTACAGCTTCAGCACTTCATGATGTTGGTAAAATCTCAGTTGATGACAAGATACTTAATAAACCAGGCAGACTTAATCCAGAAGAATTCGAAGTAATCAAGAAACATTCGGCAATAGGTGCTGATATGTTGAAAGATATGGAAATATATAATAATAATAAATTGATTAAAACGGCATATGAGATATGCAGATGGCATCATGAGAGATATGATGGAAAAGGATATCCGGATGGTTTAGTGGGTGAAGAGATACCTATTTCTGCACAGGTCGTATCAATTGCAGATGTATATGATGCACTTACAAGCGAGAGGTGTTATAAGAAAGCATATTCGCACGAAAAGGCAATGGAAATGATAGAGAATGGTGAATGTGGAGCATTTAATCCTTTATTGCTGGAATGTCTTGAGGATATACATGAACAGTTAATAATTGAATTAAACAGAGAATATGTAGATTCACCAGAGGTAGATATGAATCTCTTGTCTAAAGTTGCTGATGAAATTGTTGAAAAACAGATGGGTAAAGAGAACGCAGAAGATAACAAGAAATCATATTCTAAGAGAAAAGATTTGGTAAAAATGAAGGCAGAATTCTATTCTTCAACAGTTAAGGAGATTCAGTTTGATTATGATGCAGTCCACGATATCGTTAAATTATCTCCTTATGCATCAGAAGTATTAGGATTACCTGAAGAGATAGTAAGTCCTAATAGCAAAAATCAGGATTATCTAGGTAAAGTTAATATTGCTAAAATAATTAATGATATAAGAAATAAGACGTCACCAGATAATCCACGACTGGATATGAATGTTGAAGTCAAAAAAGAGGGTGTAAGTTCAATATACAAATTGCAGATGATGAGCTTGTGGTCTGAAGAAGACGAAGCAAGATATTTAGGTGTGGTTGGAAGAATAATTCCAGTATGTTAAATATCTGGCTAATATCTCATCAGATCATCAGCTAATAAGTCCGAGTGTCTTTTTTAACTCAACATTGTTAATTATCTGGCTAATATCTCATCAGCAAGTTTTTCTAATGCTATAATGTCAGAATCCTTCATTGTGGACATAATGGTAACTGTATTTTCGCAGATTGAAATATTTTTCATTGTATCAAGAATATTTCTCATACTTCTGTTAGCAGATGGTGCCCATGAAGCATTTTCAATGAGAGCGACTGTACGTTTCTGATATGCCTTATGTGAAAGGCGATTTAAGAAATCTTCCATTGGAGGAAATACACCACCATCATATGAGGCAGCAGCTAAAACTAATCGGCTGTATCTGAAAGCATCTTCTATGGCTTCGGCCATATCATCTCTTGTAAGGTCTGTAAATGCCACTTTCTTAGCACCTTTAGTTTTTAGAATCTCATACATTTTTTCGGCAACATATTTTGTATTGCCGTGAATAGAAGCACAAGCGACAAGCACACCATCATCTTCAGGCTCATAGCTACTCCATGTCATATATTTACCAATATAGTAATCAAGATTTTCGTTAAGAATAGGACCATGCAGAGGACAAATTGTCTTAATATCAAGGGTAGCAGCTTTCTTGAGTAAAGTCTGAACAGGTATGCCGTATTTTCCTACGATATTAAAATAATATCTTCTAGCTTCGCAAGTCCAATCTTCGTCAGTACCCAATGCACCGAATTTACCAAAGCCATCAGCAGAAAACAGTACCTTTTCACTGATCTCATACTCGACCATTACCTCAGGCCAGTGAACCATTGGAGCCATGATGAATTTAAGTGTATGAGAGCCTAAACACAATTCCTCGCCCTCATTTACAGTTATAAATCTGGAATCGGCATTTTCAATATTAAAGAATTGTGAAAACATTGCCTTAGCCTTGTTACTTAATACAAGCTTTGCGTCAGGGTAAGCATCAGCAAGGCGTTTGATATTAGCTGAATGATCAGGCTCAAGATGGGAAATAATTAAATAGTCAACATTTCGTCCATTAAGTGTATTCAGAAGATTATCAAACCATTCATCACCTTTTCTGACATCGACAGTATCCATAACGGCAACTTTCTCGTCAAGAATAACGTATGAATTGTAAGATACTCCGTTTGGAATTATATATTGTCCCTCGAATAAATCAAGGGTTGTATCGTTTACTCCTATATATTTTATAGAATCTGAAATTGTCATGTTACTCATATATCCTCCGTTATGTAATAAATTACTTTTCTGCAATTATATCATAATAATTAAAAAAAGTGTCAAAAAATATCTTGACCTAAAGTTGACTTTAGGGATTAGAATGAATTATATTATAAATTATATTGAGTAAAAAAGGAGTCGAAGAAATGTTTATTGAAAATATTAATGGACCTGCAGACGTTAAGAAGTTAAATGCTGAACAGCTAGTAGTATTAGCCAGAGAAATAAGGCAGGCTTTATTAGTTAAGCTTAGTAAACGTGGAGGACATTTTGGACCAAACTTCGGTATGGTTGAGGCAACTATTGCAATACATTATGTATTTGAGTCACCAAAGGATAAAATTGTATATGATGTTTCGCACCAGTCATATCCTCATAAAATGCTCACAGGAAGAAAAGATGCATTCTTATATGAGGACCATTACACAGATGTATCGGGCTACAGTAGTCCTTATGAAAGTGAACACGATTTCTTTACTATTGGTCATACATCAACATCTATCAGTCTTGCCTGCGGTTTAGCTAAAGCAAGAGATTTGAAAAATGAACAGGGCAATGTAATTGCAGTTATCGGTGATGGCTCATTAAGTGGTGGTGAAGCATTAGAGGGGCTTGATTTTGCTAAAGAATTACAGAGCAATTTAATAATTGTAGTAAATGACAATGATATGTCCATAGCAGAAAACCATGGTGGACTTTATAGTAATTTAAAATTGTTAAGAGAAACAAACGGACAGGCAGAATGTAATCTGTTTAAGGCAATGGGACTTGATTATGTCTATGTGAACGAGGGAAATAATGTCGAGAAATTAATTGCAGCATTTACAAAAGTAAAGGATAGTAAAGTTCCTGTTGTAGTGCATATTAATACACAAAAAGGTAAAGGCTATGAAATAGCAGAAAAGCATAAGGAAAACTGGCATTATTGTGCTCCATTTGATATCGAGACAGGAAAAGCCAAATTTACAGATGATTTAATAGATTATTCAGATGTGACAGTAGATTATCTGTTAGATAAAATGAAGAAAGATAACAGAGTTGTGGCAATTACAGCAGCTACGCCTACAGTAATGGGATTCACAGAGGACAAACGTAGAGAAGCAGGCAAACAGTTTGTAGATGTCGGAATTGCAGAAGAGACAGCAGTTGCATTAGCTTCGGGAATCGCTAAGAATGGTGGAAAGCCTGTATTTGGTGTATATAGTACATTTGTGCAGAGAACGTTTGACCAGATTTCACAGGACTTATGTATTGACAGTAATCCTGCTACAATCGTTACATTTGCAGGATCAGTTTATGGAATGAATGATGTTACACACCTCGGATTACAGGATATACCAATGTTATCGAATATACCTAATCTTGTATACATTGCACCAGCTACTAAGGAAGAGTATCTTGCAGTTCTAGACTGGAGTATCGACCAGGATAAATATCCTGTAGCTATTAAGTTACCTGGTGGACCTATGATTTCAGATGGTAAGAAAATTACTAAAGATTTCAGTGAATTAAACAAATATGAAGTAACAGAAGCTGGAAATAACGTTGCAATAATAGGTCTTGGAACATTCTATGAAATGGGTAAAAATGCAGCTAAATTAATTGAAAAAAAGATGGGTGTAAAACCTACAATTATCAACCCATATTACATTACAGGAATTGATGAAGATTTATTAGAGAAATTAAAAGACAACCATTCAGTGGTAATTACATTAGAAGATGGAATCTTAGATGGTGGTTTCGGTGAGAAGATAGCACGTTTCTATGGAACATCTGATATGAAAGTTTTAAACTATGGACTTAAAAAGGAATTTCTTGACAGATATGATGTACAGGAAGTACTATTGAAGAATCATTTAACACCGGAGCAGATTGTAGAAGATGTTATGAAAATCTCTTAATTATGAAAATAGGAGTTATAAAAAATAATGTTTGACCTGTAATTAGTTATCAACACGTTTTGGACTATAACTCGAAAATAATGCCTGATGTAAACTTTATCTAGAAAATATAAGCTTACGTCAGGCAAAATTAGTTTATGGATATTTACAAACTTTTAATATTGTTATAATAAGTTGATTAATTATATTTAATATGATTAACCCATCAAAATTTTATTAATTATCATCAGTAATTTTTGATGAATTATCATTTTGTTTGATAAGAGATAAAATATCCTGATATCTCTCATTAATCGCATCATAATTCTCACGCAAATGTGGAAACAGACAGTTACTACAGTCTTTACAGCCATTTGGAAGATAGGAAAAATTCCCACCGCATTTATCACCAAGAGCATAAAGGGGACAATAGCAGAACAGACAGTTAAAGTTATTAACGTCAGCACCTTTATGACATGGAAAATATTCACACTCTTTATGAGAAAAATAAGAATAATTCTTTGACATCTGAATAATCTCCGTTCTGAATTATGATATATTATTTTGCAAGTTCTAACATTCTTGACAAAGGTTTTTCGGCTGCTTTACGCAAATCTTCATCAAGATTAATATATTCAATATTATAATTGTCCGAGTCTATATTTTCAAGGGCTTCGATAACTTTTTCTATACGCACTTTCTGCATAAGTTCAAAGAATACTCCCATTTCCGTACAGATAATAAATATATTTTCAGGAGAAGCGGTGGCATAATCAATTATTTGAGAGCTGCTTCCGATGAAATCAGCAAGCTCTAAAGTATCTTCAGTACATTCAGGGTGAGCAAGCACTAAGGCTTCTGGGTGAAGTTCTTTCGCCTTAGCGACATCTTCGCTGTGAATACTTTTGTGAACGTGGCAGAAACCATCATTAAAGATAAAGTGTTTATCAGGAACCTGTTTAGCCACGAAACGTGCAAGGTTGTTATCGGGGATAAAGAAAATATTTCTGTTAGGAAGCTTCTTAACAATTGTAACAACATTTGAGGTAGGGTATGAAGGTAATAAAGAACGGAAGTTCGATATGAAAGTACTGATTATGGGACAGCGAATATGATATAAATAGGGTGGATACGTTGAAGGATTAGATTGTTAAAACAAGTTACTGATGTTTTATGTAATCGATATAAAAATAATTGGAATGTAAATAATATAAAGTCAAATTCCACTGTGGATGATTCGTTAATGTAATTAAATTAAAATATTAATTTACATTCCAATTTGGATTACTGGATGATAATAACAGAAAATCAATACAAAGTCAAATAAATAGACAATGTTATAATATTAAAATATTATGGGTTAAAAATATTGACAATAACAAAAATGTATGATATTTTATGAATGTGATATAACGAATTAAAGATAAAAAGTAAATATTTTTATACTTAACAAAAGATGAGAGATATTGAATGGGTTAAATTCATTAATTAAAGGAAAAGTTATATCAGCAATATTATTATAAGAAGGAGGTGAGAAAAGATGAAGATTATGGCAACGATTGAAGCAGATGGTAATGAACTTAATTTAGATTACCGAAGATTAATGCTTTCATTTTTGAAGAATGCATTACAGAAGAACAATCCGGAATTATATAACAATATGTATGGTGACGGAGTTACAAAGGAGAAAAATTTTGCGGCCGATATCAGAATGGGATATGTAAAATATCTGAGTGACTGTATTCAATTAACAAATAATGAATTTGTATGGGAAATAGTTACGCCTGATTTGTTATTGGGAATAGATATTTACAATGCATTGCTTGGAGTAAGAAATATTGATTATCCGGCGTATAAAGGTAATAAGATAAGGCTAAAGAAAATTAGAATGGAAAATCATAAACATTATGATGGCAATAGTGTTTTAATTCGATTTTGTTCAGGAATCTGTGTGAGAAGGCATATAAAGGGAGAAAAGGATAAATACTTTTTCTTTGATGAAGAGGGCTTTTTTGAACAATTATTATGTAATCTTAAGATTCAGTTAAAAGAGAGTGGAATTAATGATTTGGGTGATTTTGGATTAGAAGCTGTTGAAGCAAAAAGAGTATATTCTAAGACATTCGGAATAATTATACCAAACTCTGTTGGAAGATTCAGACTTACAGGTTCAAATGAGTTAATTAATTATTTGTGTCAGGCAGGAATTGGAAGCAGAAGAAATAATGCATTTGGAATGTTTGAAATTATCGGTTGAAAGGAGGATAAAATTGTTAGATGATAATTATGTAGAATTTAAGTTAAATGGTTCTTTTCTGAAGAATGCAGGAATAATGGGATTGTTAAGAATGTTAGAATGTAACGAATCAGAAGCTATAATAGGAACAGATTATATTATAGAAGATAGAACTATTAAAGTATCAAAAGACTATATTCTTAAAAAGAATCTAGGCTATTTATACGTTAAATCATTAGTACAATACTATGGACAAAATACTAAATTTATGAATCTATATAATAAAAAAGGTATGGTAGATTCATATATGTTAAAAGATGAGATAACAGATGATGAAATGAAAATCATAGCAGATTCAATTAATGAAATGGGAGATATGCTGTTGAAAAACAGTTTTGTATCCGGCTATGAAATAATTGATAAATATACCGATGCAACGACACTCAATGTTAATCGGATAAAAGAAATGAAAAAAGAGAAAGATGTATCCGAAAAATACAAGATATATTGTGAAATATATGAATTGTTAGAACAAAAAGAAGTACAGGATATATTAATAATTAAAGACTTAATGTATACGAAACTGAATATGTTTTATGACAGTATATCTTTTTTTCAGCCAAGTAATTTAAAGTCTGATATAGTAGAGTGTTATAACAAAGAATTTGTCATACCATTAAGAGATGAGATAGAAAATACAAAAGAGGGAAAGAAACGTTGCATTGAATGTAGGAAAACTACGAATAGTGTAAAAGCAATTTCTTTTATAAATCAGACAGATGATGTTAACAGAAAAAAATCGCATTACTGGAACCAAAAAGCAGATGCGCTTGCATGCCCATATTGTTCATTTCTGTATTCGTTAGTTCCATTAGGGTTTTGTTTTACCGGAGCAAATGCTGTGTTTATAAATATAAATACAGATGTAGAACGAATGAAAGAGATGATGAATAAATATCTGTTAAAAGATGATGGAGAAAGAGTATCCGAAAAAGGTAAGATATATAGGGTATTTACATCAGAAGCAGCAGATATGGTTGAGAAAGGTGTAGCCAATATCCAGGTTGTAGTTAAGATGAAAGAACATAGTGACTATGATATAAAGGTAATTAGTAAGGATATTGTCGAGGGTTTCAGAATAGCCCAGACCAATGCTATAGGAAAGAATCAAAACCGAGATACGGATAAAAAAGGTATTCTGACAATGTTAGAAAAAATAAATGTTAAAACAGATAATGGTTATATTAATGTATACGATATGGCAATGGAATGTATTCTTAACCGACGAAGCCTTTATTATATATTTGATTCAATGTATATGCTGGCATTAAAGAATGGTTCAAGAGTGAACTATTTAAAAAATGTTTTAGATTTGCAATATATTTTCAGAGGAGGAAAAAACAGAATGAGTGATTTGAAAGAAATGTCAGATAAAGCTTATAATTGTGGTATATATGCCAGAACAAGACTTACAGATACGAAAATTGCTGACAAAGACAATGCATTAAGAGGCGTTGTGTATAGACTTGAAAATAGTTTAACTATAGGTGATGTGGACCAATATTTAGATGCAATTATTAGAATATATTCAAGTAAAGGTATGCCTATTCCAGGTATATTTAAAGAAATGATGGAATCAGAGGAAAACTTTAATGCAATTGGAAGAGGGTATATATTAGGTTTAATGTATGAAAAATATGACCCTAGTGAAAAGAATGAAGAGAGAAAACAGGAGGAAAAAATTTATGAATAAGAATGGACTTACAATAACAGTTATCTTTGAGGCAGAAAGTGCAAATTATGGTGAGGGTATAGGAAATATTTCACAGTTGAAGAAGTTTACAAGGGCAGATGGCAAGATTTACTCATACATATCAAGACAGGCGGTAAGATACAATATAGTGCAGCAGATGCAGTGTGATAATACACCAATAGAGGATCAGGGAGTCGCACAGTTTGCTCCAAGTGCAACAATAGAGGATTATCCGGAAATAGATTTATTTGGATATATGAAGACTACTAAAGGTGGACAAACAGTGCGTTCGGCAGCAGTAAGATTAAGTAATGCTATTGCATTGAAACCTTATACATCAGATATGGACTTCCTTACTAATATGGGAATTGCTAAAAGAGCAGGTCTTAATAATGCTATTGCACAGAGTGAAATTCATAATTCATTATATACATATACAATTACAATAGATTTAGACAGAGTAGGTATTGATGGAGAAATTGAAATAAGTAAAGAAGAGCGTGCTAAGAGAATTATTAAATTATTAGATACAGTAGAATTTCTGTATAGGGATATAAAAGGAAGAAGAGAGAATATGTCACCGATTTTTGCAATAGGTGGTGTATATGAGCGTAAGAATCCATATTTCGAAAATAGAATAGAAATGAATAAGACAAAGTTAAATGTTGATATGATTAAAGAAGTAGTTAATTCTTGTGATGATACAAAAGATAATACATATGTAGGTATGTTAAAAGGAAAATTCAGTAATATAGACGAAATAGAAGAGTTGAAGCCTTTGAGCATAGCAGAGATGTTTGATAAGTTAAAGAAAGAGGTTGAGGCATATTATGCATAAAGCGATAAGACTTAAGTTAAGTCAACAATTGCCTAATTACAGAAAAGCAACCAGTTTTCTTGTGAAAGAGAGCTATCCGTTACCACCATATTCAAGTGTAATTGGTATGATTCATATGGCATGCGGTTTTGAAGAATATCATGATATGAAAGTGTGTATTCAGGGTAAATATGTAAGTGACATAATGGACTTGGCAACATTATATAATTTCGGTATTAAATATGATGCCTCTAGACATTGGGGTAAAGTATTAAATGAAGATGGAAATTATGATGGAATCAATAGAGGTGTAAGAAATGTACATGAATTATCAGATGTTGAGCTGGTAATACATATAATACCTAAGAAAGATGAAGATTTCGATGTTATACTAGATGGTCTTACATATCCTAAAAATTATCTGGCATTAGGTCGACACGAAGATTTGGTAAGAGTTGATGGTGCGCCGGAAGTAGTTACATTAGAAGAATATGATGATTATGAAGATGACAATTATTATAATGAGTTATCACATAAAGACTACTCTATGTATGTTCCGGTAGAATGTATGGAGCAGGATAATGGTATGAAGAATTATGCTACCATATATGAACTTACTAAAAAGTATGAAATTAATAAGAAAACACATTTTAGAGAATGGACAGAAATTGTTGAGGCATATTATACTTCTGATTTTAGTAAGGTTACAGCAAACGCTTACAAAGATTGTTCAACAGGTGAAAAGTATTTAGTTTGTTTTGAGAGAGATTAGAGATTATTAATTACGAAAGACGACGAAACAACTTGTATGTTTCAAAATCATAATTAAAAAATTAGTATATTTGATATATTTAGTGCCGCCTTTAGAGACGGCACTTTTAGAAAGAAGGGATAAGAATGAAATACTATGGAAAGTCAGAAGGCGATATTACTATAGAGCAGCATACTAAAGATGTAGAAGAAAGTGCAGATATTATACTTAATAAATATGATTCATATTTTAATGATACAGAAAAAAAGCTGATAAAGTTAGCTTGCAGATATCATGATTATGGAAAATATAATGCAAATTTCACAAAACGAATGTATGATGTGAAAAATATAAAAATTGAAGAAAATGATATAAATGAAGCATTAAAAGTATATAAAGAGTTAAATTATGACAAATGCTTATATCCGCATGGATATTTAAGCTGTGCTTTTATTCCAAAAGATATATGTAAGCAGATAAGAAATGAAAACAGTGGTAATTTTAAGGCTTTAGTTAATGCTATTGTATATCATCATGCGAGAAAAATTTTGCCGGTAGATGAAGAAATTGACAAAATTATAAAGGAAGATTTACAAAAACGTTTTCCGGAAGAGGTAAATTCAAGATTTAAAAGGGAAATATGGTATAAAAATACATCAGTAATTAATGTTCCAACAGATGAATTATGGGTAAGATATGCTGTAATAAAGGGAATATTAAATCGTGCAGATTATTATGCGAGTGGAAAAAGAGACTTTCCATTAGAAATAGATGAGGTATTTGATAATAAGAGTAGTTTTAAAAATAGAATTGACTCAAATTATCCATTAGAAATAGACGGAATATATGAAGATGAATATCTCGGGAAAAGAATAAAAAGGATATTAATACAGAAATATAATAATTTGCGAGATGTTCAAAAATATATGTATGAAAATAAAGATAACAATATTGTGGTGGTTGCATCAACGGGCAGTGGTAAAACAGAAGGTGCATTTCTATGGGCCGATGATTCAAAGGTATTTTATACATTGCCTTTGCAGGTTTCCATAAATGCAATATATGACAGAATTGTAGATAAAACAGAAGGTGCTTATGGTTATCCTACAGAGAAAACATCAATATTACATTCTAATGCGATGTCATATATGTTAAAAAAATATAAGGATGACAAAAGTGAAAATAATAGTGGAGAAAGTGAAGAAGATAATTATGCAGAAAATGCGTTAAAAAAATATACAATATCTAAAAATTTTGCATATCCGGTTACGATATGTACTATAGACCAGTTGTTTACATTTGTATACAAATATCCTGGCTCTGAAATTTTGTTAGCAACATTAAAACATTCAAAACTTGTTATTGATGAAATTCAGGCATATTCACCTGAGCTTATTGCAAAATTAATATACGGATTAAAATTATTAAGTTTAGCTGGAGGTAAATTTGCAATAATGACAGCAACAATGCCACCTATTATACAAGATTTTATGAAAGCAAATGGTATTGAGTATAAATATGAGAAATTTATCTTAGATAAGAATAGACATAAAATAGCGTATTATAAGAGTGATTTTGATTACGAAAAAATTATAAGTTATTCAAATGAACGAAAGGTATTAGTTATATGTAATACTGTAGCCAGAGCTCAGGAAGTATATGATATTCTGGATGAAAAATGCGATAATATACATTTACTTCATGCAAGATTCATCAGAAAACATAAGCAGATGTTGGAAAATGCTATTATGAAATTCTCAAATGGAAATGAAAATGGTGTGTGGGTAACAACACAGATAGTTGAGGCGAGTCTTGATATAGATTTTGATGTATTATTTACGGAAATGTGTACGGCAGACAGTTTACTTCAAAGAATGGGAAGATGTTATCGCAAAAGAGAGTATTGTTTAGAAGAAGCCAACATTCTTATATATGAAAATAAAGACATAATAGATGAAACAAATGGTAGAAAACATATAAGGTCAGGATATGGAACAGTATATGAAAAAGAATTATATGACAGGTCTGCCACATTGATACAGAAATATAATAATTCACTTTTCACAGAGCAACAGAAATTAGATTATATAGATGAAGTATACGATACTAAAGCATTACGAAATTCGGATAGTAATATATATAATAAAATTAATGATAATATTGAAAAATGTAAATCTATATTCCAGGGAGAAATTGATGGTAAAGATGCCATTAAAATGTTCAGGGATATTGAATCGAATATGTTGATACCGAATTCTATTTATGAATCGATAGTTAATGATGGTACTATGGAAAAAATAGAGATTATGTTATCAGATGATAGTAAATTAAAAAAAGAAAAGGGTAAAAATGAATTAATGGAATACGTAGTTACCTGTTCTTATGTAAAAAATGATATATATTCAATAAATGAATATTTAGATAAGTACGATATAAATCGAACAATGTGTATATATGAATTTGATGAAGAGAATCTAAAAGGCAGAGGATTATCTACAGAAGAAGACGAATGTATGATAATTTAATATTATCTGTTTATGGTACATTATCGTTTCGGTTATCAATACAAGACAAATGTATGGTAATTAAATATTATCTAGAAATGGAGAATTTATGGAAAAGGTTACAGGTATGATGGTCTATTATTATAATGTATGTAAAAGAAAATTATGGTTCTTTTGCAATGAAATAAACATGGAAGAGGGAAGTGAGGATGTAAAAATAGGAAAATTACTAGATGAAAAAAGTTATGTGCGTGAAGACAAACATATAAATATTGATAATGTTATTAACATTGACTTTTTAAATGACAAACATATTCTAAATGAGGTGAAGAAAAGTAATAAAATTGAAGATGCATCAATATGGCAGGTAAAGTATTATCTGCACTATTTGAAACAAAGAGGAGTTGAGGTGACCGCCAGAATTGATTATCCATTATTGAAAAAGACTCTTGATGTTAGCTTATCAGAAGAGGATGAAAAATATATAGAAGAAATGATTAAGGAAATAATTGATATATCTAATTTGGACGAAACACCAAAGAAACTTGAAAGCGGTATTTGTAAAAAGTGTGCATATTATGATTTATGCTATATATAACATGTTTTGAAAAGAGCCAATATACTAATTATACTGAATTAGAAATTTTAAGTAACATGATGAATTGCTTCTTACACTAATGTGATAGGAGAATTATCAAAAAAACAGAAGGTTTAAGAAACGAGATGGATAGTTTCTCAATGGTTGTGAGGAATATTATTTATAAATATACTGTAGTAGAAAAGAGGTTTGGATATGAGAGATAGTTTATATATTTATAATAACGGACAGTTACACAGAAAAGATAATTCGTTGCAGTTTATTGATTCAGGAGGTATGAAAAGAGATATACCAATTGAAAGAGTAAATGATATTTATATAATGAATGAAACAACACTTAATACAAACTTGTTAAATTTTTTATCCCAAAACAAAGTAACCATACATTTTTTTAATTATTACGACTTTTATATAGGCAGCTACTATCCTAGAGAAAGTAAGCTATCCGGGAAATTATTAGTAAATCAGGTGCAATATTATACCGATAATGAAAAGCGCCTTATAATTGCTAAAAGAATTATAAAAGGTGCTTCAGCCAATATTTATCGTAATCTACGTTATTATAATGGAAGAGGTAAAGATGTTAGCAGTTATATGCATGATATACAGGAATATAGAAAGAATATTGACAAGGCAACAAGTGTACAGGAATTAATGGGCTATGAGGGAAATATACGAAACAGGTATTATGATGCCTGGCCGATAATCATTGATCAGAATGTGGAATTTGATAAAAGAGTAATGCATCCACCTAATAATATGATGAACAGTCTTATATCATATGTTAATACATTAATTTATACCAAAACATTGTCTGAAATATATATGACACAACTTAATCCGACAATAAGTTATTTGCATCAACCGGGAGAAAGAAGATTTTCGTTATGCTTGGATTTATCAGAAATTTTCAAGCCTATAATAGGTGACAGGCTAATATTTTCATTATTAAATAGAAACCAGATAACAGAAAAAAGTTTCTCGGATGGACTTAATAATCTGCATCTCACACAAAAAGCATCAAAAGTAATTGTTTCGGAATTAGAGAGTAAACTAAAAACAACAATAAAACATAAAGATTTGGGAAGAAGTGTTACATATCAATATTTAATCAGACTAGAGGCTTATAAATTGATTAAACATTTACTTGATGAAAAAGAATATGAACCATTTGAAATCTGGTGGTAGAAAGGAAAAAAATGTATCTAATATTAGTATATGATATTGTTATGGACAATGAAGGTAAGAAGATTTTACCTAAAGTGTATAAATGTTGTAAAAAATATTTAACACACATTCAAAATTCTGTTTTTGAGGGCGAGTTGCAAATATCTCAAATTCTAGGATTACAGTCAGAACTACAAGGTTTCATAAGAAAGGATAAGGATTCTGTTATAATATTCAAGTCAAGAAGTGAAAGATGGTTACAAAAAGAGTTTTGGGGTAAAGAAGATGATAAAATGTCATTTATAATATAAATTTAATTAACAATTATGTAGTGTCTGGGGAAAAATTGTCGACCTAAAATAATGACAAAAACTGGTCAGATTGACAAAGGTTGTATTTTAAAGAAATTCATTAAAAAGATGACATTATAGTTATGAAAAAAATGAATTATCTAGATGAAAATGTTGTGGGTTGACAAAAGTGGTAGCTTTTATTAGACTATTATTGTATTGCAATAGCAACGGATTTGAATAGGACCATAGTGGAATGTAAATAACATTTTTGGAATAAATTTTAAACACCAAAAAACATTTGAATAGGACCATAGTGGAATGTAAATTTGAAAGCATAAAAATAAGAATCATCACTAAACGATTTGAATAGGACCATAGTGGAATGTAAATTAATTGAAAAATTATAATGCGGACTGTCCTTTTCCTATTTGAATAGGACCATAGTGGAATGTAAATATTATTTACAGAAAAGAATGAAGAAATAATTCCTCTATTTGAATAGGACCATAGTGGAATGTAAATTTTTTTTTGTGAAATGACTATATATGTCGAGAGTGATTTGAATAGGACCATAGTGGAATGTAAATTATTTAGCTGTGATGTTATTGCGTCTATCTGGGTTAATTTGAATAGGACCATAGTGGAATGTAAATAAATATAATTCCGTTCGAACTATACGTATTGATGAATTTGAATAGGACCATAGTGGAATGTAAATTATTTTATACCAGCTCCGGAGCCTTTAAGTCCTTATTTGAATAGGACCATAGTGGAATGTAAATCTGTATAGTATATCTCTTTTCCGTCTCTTCCTGTATATTTGAATAGGACCATAGTGGAATGTAAATATACAACGCTCGGCAGATATGCAAAAGTAGTAAAAATTTGAATAGGACCATAGTGGAATGTAAATAATCGCTGCAAAATAAGCCACTACAACGTCCCATACCATTTGAATAGGACCATAGTGGAATGTAAATCGGCTATGGTCAAGGAATGGCACGAGGGCGAACGCGATTTGAATAGGACCATAGTGGAATGTAAATTTGTTTTCAAACATAGCTAACAAATTTACACTTTATTTGAATAGGACCATAGTGGAATGTAAATTTTTGTGTGTTACGTGGTGCTTACGCAGCGGCTGATTTGAATAGGACCATAGTGGAATGTAAATGATGAATATGCAAGCTGGGGCGGTTGGCATAAGGTAATTTGAATAGGACCATAGTGGAATGTAAATCTGCGTCCTTTGCTGCCTTAGCTGCATTATTTGCGATTTGAATAGGACCATAGTGGAATGTAAATTCAGGAATAGTTAAATTTACTCAATATACTTTTTATATTTGAATAGGACCATAGTGGAATGTAAATCTAAGTTTAGTGGATAAGCCTGCTTTTTCACACTACATTTGAATAGGACCATAGTGGAATGTAAATGAGAAACAATGTATATTGATTAAGCAATATAATATTTATTTGAATAGGACCATAGTGGAATGTAAATTTGCTATCTGTTCCATTTTCTTCTAATGAAAATTGATTTGAATAGGACCATAGTGGAATGTAAATCGAAATTTCATACTTTCAATAGAGCCTTGGTCATCATTTGAATAGGACCATAGTGGAATGTAAATTGGTAATTATGTAAGTTTTGGAAAAGAATTATAATAATTTGAATAGGACCATAGTGGAATGTAAATGCTTTAAATAAATCAGCTAATTCATTCTCATTTTCAATTTGAATAGGACCATAGTGGAATGTAAATATTTTTTACACTGCTTACGCTAACAACGGATATCAATTTGAATAGGACCATAGTGGAATGTAAATCTTTTCTGTAACTCTAAACACATTTCACTAATTGAATTTGAATAGGACCATAGTGGAATGTAAATGATGTCGTTTAGCAGATATAAGAAAGTTGTAAATGCATTTGAATAGGACCATAGTGGAATGTAAATAAATTTCAGTTGCGAAAGGAACATCATTTGAAGTAATTTGAATAGGACCATAGTGGAATGTAAATAAGAAACAGGAATCAAAAACGAGTGCACTTGAAAAATTTGAATAGGACCATAGTGGAATGTAAATTCGCACAAGTTAGGGTATGGTGCTAGTGCTAACAGTATTTGAATAGGACCATAGTGGAATGTAAATATTTCTACAATCTATTATATATTAAAAGATACTTATATTTGAATAGGACCATAGTGGAATGTAAATTTGCAAGCTATATACGCAATGACTATTCCGGCCACAATTTGAATAGGACCATAGTGGAATGTAAATTCATTATATTCATCAGTAGCATAAGTAAGCATATCATTTGAATAGGACCATAGTGGAATGTAAATGCTATAGCTCTGTCCGCTGTTTCTGCTGTGTCCAGATTTGAATAGGACCATAGTGGAATGTAAATAAGGATAAAAATGATAAAGATTATCGTTCTATTGGATTTGAATAGGACCATAGTGGAATGTAAATTTAATATCTACTTCCATATCAAGTAAATCTTCACCATTTGAATAGGACCAGAATGTAAATAGTAAATGCTTCATAGCCGGTATCTAGATTTATACTACTGCTATATGAGAAAATATCAATATTAAATTTGTGCGAATTGTACAATTCGTCCAACACAAGGAGGTACTCGATATGAACTCATTAACATCAGAAAAACAATACCAGCTTGCTAAATGGGCAGATATTATTAAATCATGTAAGTCCAGTGGAATGATGGTATCCGAATGGCTGTACTTGCTATGAAACATTTAACTTTTTTCTACAAAATTTTAAATATGATCATTATACAAAAATTAAATTTTAACTATTTAAAAAGTAAACCATCTCTGATTTACTTTTAATAAATTATAAATATTTATTACTATTTTGTATCAATTAATAATTCTTTTGGACTTTTCTTTAAATTGCTTGACGAAGATATTAGTAAAGATATTATAAGAACTATTGACATAAATAAAATCACATATATCATTAATTTTGGAGATATATTAATTTCTAAACTTGTTAGTGTTTTATTAAAACCATCTACTTCAGCTCCACCTCCAAGTTGGCTAGATACTCCTTGTTTAGCAATTTGTTTTGCTATAGTACCAGTAACTTTACTTAATATGTTATTTCCAATCATACTTGCTGTATAAACAGCTAGAAAGTATGACCCTATAAATGCTGGAATTGATACAAATACAAGTTCAATAACAAATTGTCCGAATATTTTAGCTTTTGAAATTCCTAGCGAAAGCAAAATTGCAATTTCCTTTTTTCTGGCATTCATCCATAAAAACAATAGTAATGAAACTGTAACACCTGCAAATAATAATGAACCTGCAAATAATTTGTTCGCTATTTTATATATACCTGATATTGATTGTTGTAGTGCTGGGTAATTATTTGAACTTTTAATCAAATTATATTGTTGCCAATCTATATCGAGTTTTTCAATATTTTTAATAACTTTATCTAAATTTTTATCACCTTTTACAAAAAATGTTGCATCTTGATATACTGCAGTATCCTCTGTATTTCCATATACTTTTGCAGCCGTATCTAAATCAGTTATCAAAGTATTTTCGTAAAGTTCTTGAGCTGCAGTAACGCCACCTTCATTATGACCATCAAAAAGACCTTTTATCTCAACTTCAACTTCTTCATTTGCTCCTTTTTCATTATCGGCATCAAATAAATTAGATTTTATTTTTATTTTATCTCCAATTTTTAAATTGTTTTTTTCTGCTAAGTCTTTATGCATTAAAATCTTGTTTTTATCATTTTCATTTAAGTGTTCACCACTAGATAATTTGTAAGCTCCTGAGATAAACTTATTTTCTTTTGATGAATCATTAACTCCCGTTAACATAACAGTTCTTTTAAAGTTTTTTGCTCTTTCTGGTGATTGTCCTGAAAGTGTTTTTTGAGTTTCTATTATATCATTATCTACTAAATCGGCAACACTATTAATTCTTTTTACGTATGAATCAATATCTTTAGATTCAGCAATTTTTTTAATATCCTGTCCTTTTATATTGCCACCACCTCTTGGCGTTCCAAAATTAACTCTTCGGTTTATTTCCATAGAGAAACTATTTGTTATATTTCCAAAAGTTTCTTTTGATGCTCTGTTCGTAGCATCTTTAATTGATAAACTAATAAGACAAAGTGTTGACATAGCTGTTATAACTAACAATATAATTATTGATTTTAGACTTTTTCTGGTTACATAATGAAATGCATTTTTAATCATTATTTGACCTCCTGAGTAATTTTGTGTATTTTTTTAAGTTTTCTATCTCTTAATTCTAAAATAATGTCAGCAGAATTTGCAACTTCTTTGCTATGTGTTACCACGATTACACACTTATTTCTTTCTTTTGCTAACTTTTTAAGTATTTCAATTATTTCACCAGCAGTATCAACATCAAGATTTCCAGTAGGTTCATCTGCTAAAATAATTGGGGCTTCTGAAACTAATGCTCTTGCGATAGCCACTCTTTGTTGTTGTCCTCCTGATAACTTCATTACATTTCTATTTATTTGACTTTTATCAAGCCCTAATTCAAATAAGATTGTTTCAGATGCATTTTTATTTACTAATCTAACATTTTCTATTGGTGTTAAATAATCAATTAAATTATAGTTTTGAAAAACTAATGATATGTTATTTTTTCTATGATTACTATAGCCGTCTTTCTCTATATCATTTCCTTTAAATAAGATTTGACCATTTTGTGGTTTATCTAAACCTGCTAATAGTGAAAGTAATGTTGACTTTCCTGCTCCTGATTTTCCTATTATTGCATAGAATTTTCCAATTTCAAATTTTTGATTTACATTAGATAATACTAACTCACCTGAATTTGAATAATTATATGTTACATTTTTTATTTCTAATATATCCATTTTTAATCTCCTAACTTATTTTTGATAATATTTCTTTTGGTTTTTTTATTAATATCATTAAACTTGCAATAATAACTGATAGAACAATAATTCCAATTAATATTCCGTAACTTTCTAAAAATGTTATAAAATTTGAAATTAAATTATTGTTTTTAAGTAAGCTATCAACCGTTATTGTTGAATCATCAGAATTCATAAATCCATCGACTATAATATTTAATATTACATTTCCTGTAAACAATGATAATACTAAAGAAGGTAGTGATATAAATAACAATTCAAGTATAAATTGAGTTACAATTTTTATTTTACTTATACCAATTGATAATAATATTCCTATTTCATATATTCTTTCTCTTAACCATAATATTAATATTAATGATAAAACTGTAATTCCACCTATCATAATTGAATATGTCATGATATAAATAATATGTTTTATTCCATCTATAGACTCTAGTGTTTCTTCGAATATATGGTTATCACTTGAAACATTGAATTGTGACCAATCAATTTTGATTTTTTTAATTTTATTTAGTGCTACCTTTGTATTTTCTGAACTATCTGAGTATATTTCAAGTTTATTAACAATTTTGTTATTTTCAGGTTTATTTAATGCTTTTTGACTTGATTCATAATCAATAAATACCATATTTTCACTAAAGTCTGATGATAAGCCAGTATATTTTTCTTGTTTTTTACCTGAAAAGATTCCAATTATCTCAAACTCATATTCTAATTTCTTTTCACTATTATTAAAATCAATTAATTGAAGTTTGATTTTATCGTTAAGTTTTAGGTTATTTTTTTCAGCAAGTTCCTTATGAATAATAATTTTTCCTCTATCATTATTATTAATATGTCTGCCTTTTATAATAGTGAAAATACCACTATTGAATAAATTATTCTTTTCACTATTATTAGTAGCTTCTACTGAAAGCATATTTTTGAACTCATCTGATAAATCATCTCGTTCTACTAATTGAGTTCCATCTACAACCTTGATGTTTGTAGTTCTGGCAAGTCCATCATACATAGTGATAATTTCTTTTATTTCTTTAATATTATCTAATTCTTTAAACTGATTAGTTTCAAAAGTATCACCATTATTTTTAGTTATTGATAATGATGTATTTGAAATCTTGTATAAGTTTTTTTCTAAATCACTTGTTGATTTTGATATGTTCAAACATGAATACAAACATGAGAGAACTAATGTTAAAATAATAAATACTATACCTGTTCTATTTCTTTTTCTTAAAATATATGCTATAGCATTTTTTAGCATTTTATCAATCTCCTATCTTCAGTATGTAAAGTACAAACTTTTATGTTTTTACTGACTATCTTTCTTTTGATAGGAGTATAATAACAATGTTTTGTGTAATTTCTGTGTTTAAGTAGTGAAAAATATTTGTTTATATGTGAAATATGTTTGTATTTATTAACTTTGTAAACATTCTTTTCTGTTTCTTCCGGCAATGCTTTCTTGCAATACAACTCT
>ERZ772860.216-NODE-216-length-56359-cov-8.845659_pt1 | contig 56359 bp, 91 predicted proteins | sample MGYA00511342_ERZ772860 | MGnify/ENA primary metagenome ERZ772860 (study PRJEB29015, sample SAMEA2737665) | human gut metagenome | biome: human gut; feature: human-associated habitat; material: faeces | place: China | collected 2012 ... | reverse complement strand
CCTTTTCCTGCCATTGTTTCAAGAAGTATTATCACATTATTATCTTCAAATGAAATATTATCTAAAATAGTATTTAAACCATTTATTATGTTTTCTATACCAGTATCTATTCCACATCCAACATGACTTCCTGGATGAAGAACCATATATTTAATACCTAACTTATCACAGCGTTCTACCTCTTCAGTCAAAAATCTTATTGAAAAATTGAACTTATCTTCTTCTTTTCTATTAGCAAGATTTATTATATATGGAGCATGTACTATTACTTTTGAATAATCAATATTATTTGATTTCATTAAAGTTAATGCTTCTAAAGTTAATCCATCATTAATACTACATCTATTAGTATTTTGTGGTGCCCCTGTATAAAACATAAATGTGTTTTCTCCATATCCAAGAGCTTCTTTTAAACTACCTAGTAGTTGTGTTTCTTTATTGAAAGATACATGAGATCCTATTATTAACATATTTATCACCAATAAAAGTATATCAAAATTTAAGCAAAAGAAAAAGGTCTAAATTAGACCCTTATTCAGCGGTATACCAATCACATGTTGTACTAGTTGCATCGTCTTGTTTTGCATATTCTGGATCAGGTGCAGTAGTTTTTGTTGTTCCCGCTTTAAGTGAATTAGTTCCATCACTTAAAGAAATTTCAACTTTATAATTTTTGCCATTTTCATCCGCAGAAGCAAGCTTAGTTACAGTTACTTTTCCTGTGTATCCAGTCCAACTTCCTCTGTCTAGTTTAATATCTTTTAATTTAATTTCGCAACTATTACTATTATCTGGCATTTGCACATTATCAGTAACACTAATCATAGTTTCAACATTTTCAACGGCTAACTTTGCCTGATCAACAAATGCATTTCTTTTTGACTTTTTAATTACATTTTGAATTGCTGGTACTGCAATCATTAGTAATACTCCTAATATAACTATAACGGCTAATAATTCAACTAAAGTGAATCCTTTTTTATTTGTTTTTTTCATTTCTATCTTCCTTTCTATCTTATGTATTAATACTATCACAAAAAAGTTTTTCAGTCAATTACACAATTAATAAATTGACAATATTTATATTATTTTGTTGTACTAATTTACTTTTATATAATTATATTTATTATTACTATTTAATTCACTTAATTCAATGGGACCATTATTGTTATTACATAAGATTACGCTGTTTCCTTTGTCATCTTCTGATGTTAGAAATATAGAATATTTGTTGTTATTACATTCAACTCTTACATATGACTCGTCTCTATTATATTCTCCACCATATGGACTGTCTTTTATTTCTTTATTTGTATCAAGTTTTTTAAGATACAAATCACCATCTTGACATCCCTTTATCAAAATATAGTTCTTAGCTTTTTCTGCCATATCTTTTGCATCTGCGATCATTTGATCCTTTTTATTCTTTTCTAGTGTTGTTGTTACATTTGGTATTGCAAAGGCTAGTATTACTCCTATTATTCCTATTACTAATATTAACTCAATTAGTGTAAACCCTTTTTTATCCATTTAGGCAGTTTCCTTTCTTTACTGTAATACTTCCTTCTGTCTCAGTAGTAGCTTTGTATTCACCATCTGTTAAGCATACAGTATACACATTATTATTAACAATTTGTACATATGAATTTTCCTTATATTCCTTTCCATATGGGGACTTACTTAATTTGCTTTTAATATTTACTAATTTATATTTGTTGTCATTTGGTGTGTTCCCTATTGTATCACTTTCAACATATTCTTTTACTTCTGAAATAAATGTTTCTGCATCTGATATCATTCTATTTTTATTTGTACTTTTTACTACGTTTGTTATAGAGGGTACTGCTATTGACAATACAACTCCTAATATAATAATAACTGCTATCGTTTCTACTAATGTAAATCCTTTATTATTTTTCACTATCATCACCTAGTATAATTATACAATTTTTAAATAAAAAAAAATAGTCATAATTGGCTATTTTTGTAACATATTTAATAAATTTATTTTAAACATATCTTTTTCTGGATTTGATTTAGAAATCATAACACCTTTATAAGTAGATAATTCTGCTCTATGAGCTTCATCTAATATTCCTTCTGGAGTTATATTTGTAAGTAATATAATGTTTTTGTCATCATATACAGTGTAATGAAGTCTTATTTCACCATGAACTTTTGCAAATAATTCATCTGTAGGAAGTTTTAATTCATAGTCTTTAGTTTTCTCTTTTTTATTTACACTTACTACTTCTCCTAGGAAATTACCATTTCTTATTTCTGGATAATATTCAAATGTTAATTTTTTATAAGCAAGCATGTTATACTTTCTTACTGTTCTTTCTTTTTTTCTAAAATCATTCTCATTAAGGTATTCAAAAATATATCCTTGTTTCATTTGTATTCAACCCCCTAAATTCTTTTATTACTGGAACCCCTATTTTCCAAATGTGTCTGTATTATAACATAAAAATCGAACTTTGTCAAATCTTTGTTTGATTTTTTTTAACTTCTTACTTTTATTATATGAAAAAAATAGTAAAGTATTCCTTTACTATTGTTACTATTACATTGTTTTTGCAGGTTGTTCAACTAGCTGTTCAGTTATAGGATCTTGTGCATTAAGTACTTGTGCTTTCATTCCTTTTAGACTGTTAATTTGATTTTGTAATTCAGTCCTTTTATCTATTCTTCCTTGTTGCCACTGTTGATATTTTTCTATTGCATTAGATGGAATACTTCTAATTTTTTCTACTTTGTTATTAATTATATCTGTTGTTTTTTCTACATAATTTTTTACTGATATGCCTGCTTCTAAGAATGCTTTTTCTATTTTTAAATCTATATTAGTTAGTTTTAGCGTATCTATTACTTTTTTTGATACTATTCCCAGTTTTGATGATTTTGTTGCTTCTGGTTGTCTAGGATTAAAGTTTAGTATGTTATCACTTTCATACTGGGCTTCTTCAACAGTTCTTTTGGTTTCTTTGGCTTTTTTAGATTCCGTTATTTTTTGTTCATACTTTTCTCTTTGCTCTGTAAATCTTTCTATCAATTCGGATGTAAAATTTTCTATATTGTCTCTTGTTGTTTCAAGCATATAACCGGCACTTATTGCAGCAGAAGCTAATTTTTCTTTTATATCTGTAGCAGTAGGAATTTTACTTTTAACTGCAACTCCTAATTGACATAGCCTTGCTTTTGCTTTCTGTACTGTATTAAATTTTAATTTAGAATCCTTTTCTTCTTGTATAGGTTGCTTTTCTTCTACAATTTCTTCTTCTTTTGAAGTTTCTTTTATTTCTTCTTCTAATGCGTCTATATTTGCAAGTGCTTGTTTAAGTATGTCAGTCATTCTTCTTTTCTTTTCTAATTCCTTACTAAGGCTTTCTATCTGTGCTTGTAATTCGGCTATTCTCTCTTCTGATTCTTCTTTTTCGGCATTTATTTTTTCTATTTCTTCATTTAATGTGTCCCTAATGTTCATTTTATCACATCCTATTACGAAAATATAATATTTACTATTTCAAAGATATTTTGTCTGATCTTAGGATCCTCAATATCTATTAATTTATCATATCCTTCTTGATCTTTTATTACTTCAGATGCATATACATCTGCGTTTTCTATAGAACTGTCTACTGTATAAACCACATACTTTCTATCATCTATATTTACTACTTTTAATACTGTTGCTTCTTTTAAAATTCCATCTATTTCAATTTCAAATTTTTGATTTTCCATTTGTATCACTCCTCTTTATCCTATAAAGATAATAGCACACATTTTTAGCAAAATCAATTTTTTTAAAAGAAAAAGAGGCTATCTTGCCTCTACTATTAATTTTATTGCAGTTCTTTCTTCTCCTTCTATTGTTATATCAGAGAATGCTGGTATGCATATTAAGTTTTTACCTGATGGTGCAACAAATCCTCTTGCGATAGCAATTGCTTTAATTGCTTGATTAAGAGCTCCTGCACCTATTGCTTGTATTTCTACAGTTCCTTTTTCTCTAAATACATTAGCTAGTGCTCCCGCAACACTATTAGGATTTGATTTGCTGGATACTTTAAGTGTTTCCATAATTATTAACTCATTCCTTTCTACACTAAATTATATTAATCTATTTGTAAAAAAGAACCTTAATTATTATCTTACTTTTTGTTCACTTTGAGTACTAAAAATATTGTATCCAATCGTGTTTTTACTAGCAGGTGTAATTATTCTTGTTTCAGTATTAATATTTACTGAAGATTTTGAATTGCTTATTCCTACAGAAGTTCCATCATATGTTATTTTAGATGTTGCTAATGATACTGGTTGCTTACCTTCATTATGTATATCAACTTCAGGATTCATTATAGCATAAAATATTTTAAATCGTTCATCTGAATCAGATGCCAATTCATTCAATGCTCCTGTATCTTCTACTTTTAAAAACAAATTTTTTAAATAGTTTTCTTTAGCACTCGAATATTTTTCGCTAACGTATCTTCCACCTTTATATATCTGATATAGTCCAGCATATTGACTATTATAATATCTAGAATAATTAAATCGTTCTAAGACTTCATCATTACTGTTTGCACAAGATAATTCTTTTTCTAAGCATTCAAAATAGATTTCTTCATTTCTTACCAATAAATCTATATTTTTTGAGTCTTCATAATTCATAGCTGACTCAGTTACTTTTTGCATATTATCATAATATGTTTTTCCATCTATTCCATATTTGGAAGATAATATTTCTACAATTTTTGATGAGTCTGGATTCTTTTTAAATTCTTCTACAGTATCATATCCAACTAACGTTAACAATTGCATATAGTATCTAGTTGCTAGAGTGTAAAATGAATTACCTGTGCCAAAGAAAGTATACATCTTATCTTCATTTCCTTTTTCAGGATAGAAAAGCACATCGGATTCATTTTCTATAGTTGGATAAGTTAACATATATGCCCATGCATTTGCCTCACCTTCACCCCAGTTACAATATTCAGCAGTTGTTGAATCTAATTTGTTTATTACATTCATTTGTGTTGAATGAATTATTTCTTCAAAAAGTACATTTTTTCTTACTTTTTCATTTTCCTTTGCAATACAAATTTCTTTCTTATCATAATCAAAATAACTACTTGATCCTGTATTTGTAAATTTAATTGTTTTAATATTATTTTTTAGTGGGTTTATTAATAAATTGTTTATCAGTTCTTCCTTCTTGGGTATTTTACTGAATTTTAATAAATTATAAACATCATCATAATTTGTATACACTGTATCGAAAAGTTCCTTTAATTCTTTTTGAACCTCACTCGGATATTTTTTTATAGCATTATCTAGTTCTGGTTTTAATTTTTTGTATTCTTTTTCATCTTGTATTTTCCTTCTTTGCTCAGCTTCTAATTTTGTAATTTCAACTGTGTCTGTATCTGGTAATGATTCACTTATAGGTGAAGTGTTTTCTGACTCCATTGATATTGAAGTGGTTGTAATTGTGTTTTCATTATTATTTTTATTTTTATTTAATTTACAACCAGCCATTGTTACTGCGGTTACTGTACTTAGAAATAAGCTTGTTATTCTAGTAGACCACTTAATTACTTCATTTTTGTTTTTATCATTCATATTATCACCTTCAATTTTATAATATCATTTTCTTATTTTTATGTAAACTAAAAGCAAGCGTGTTTACACTTGCTTTGCCAATAATTTATGTATTATTAGAATTTCCCGTTACAGAATTTACCATTGCTATTTGCCGGCCATGTAAATAGTCTATATTTCCCATTATATTTTCTAAATGATCCTTTTGAGGTAATTTCATATAGCGTAAGTCTCTTCATTCCTGTTGGATCTAGTACCATAACATCTTTCCATGTGATTGTTCTTGCATTTACACCTGATCTATATCCAATTATTGTTACATAATGTTGTCCGTGAGATCCATTAATATAAACAACTGATGGTCTACCTGCATTTATTTCTTGAATTATTTTTTCATATAAATCATGTGTATCTCTTGGTTTTTTATTTGTTTTTGCATTTAATAGGAGATTTTCTGTTGCTCCATAAGATTTATAGTTCCTACAATATGGATTTTTAGGGCCACTTCCTAAATTATTGCTTGAATATCCATTTCCTATTCTTAACATTGTAACTGCATATGATAATGCTAGATCCATACAATTACTTGATCCACTCTTTTGTGCAACAAAATGGTCATGAATAATATTCCAATTATAGCTTTTTAACATTATAAACCCATTATTATTATATACTTTACTTGGTGCTTGATACGTAAATGTTTTAGTTTGTTTTGAATCAACAAGTTTACTGCACTTATTATCACTATACAATTTTATAATCGCATATCTTTTAGGAGAAGTTTGTTTAACCTCAAGGGTATAGTGTTTAGATTCTCCTTTGGCAATTGTATGACAAGTATCTGTATACCCTTGACTGCCATTATTAAATGCCATAAATGTATAATACATTGTTTTATTTTGATTATGTTTAAAATAAATATCAGCTACTGATTTATTTTTTGTATATGTTGTTTGTGATGGTTGTGTTATTGTTAGTGCTGCTTTTGGGCTACTTGGAGAAGTCCCTGAACTTGAATTTGTTTTTTGATAAGTTTTTGTTCTAAATGTTCTTGATTTGTTTTTACATTTGTTGTCTTTATATGTTGTTATTTCATAATATGTTGGTGCTTTTGTTTGTGTAAAGTTATATGTTGCTGGATTACATGTCTTACAATTTATAGATACACAAGGGTATGTTTTTGTGTTTTTACCATTTTGATAAACTTTGGTAACATAATAAAAATCTTTATTACCAAAATATACAATTTTACCATTTATATATACCCTATCTCCATTAATTGTATCTGTAAAGAATATTGATGGAGTTAATAATGCCTGTTGATCTTTTGCTTGTAAATCCTTTTTAGGTTTAATTACCCAAACATAAAGAATTGCTATTACAAGTACTACTAGTGTAACTGTAACTCCTATTATTTCCCATTTCTTTTCTTTTTTCTCTTCTGGTGTTTCTTCATTTACTTCCGAAAATTTAAATTTTGCTTTTCTCACTTTATACTCACTCCTTATTTTAATATCTTAATACTATTTAAGTATAAATTTTTTTTAACTTTATGTCAACTTTTTTAAAGGAAAAAAAGATTTATTAACTCAATTATACAATCCTCAAAAAAATTATATAAACTAAAAATAACCAATACTCAATAGTATTGGTTAAATAAAACATTATTTTTTGCAAATAAAAACCTTGATAAATCAAGGTTAATTACATTATGGTGGAGCATAGCGGGAACAACTAATCATACAATTATATTGCAAAACATCTTATTTTATACGTGTTACACATGTTATAGAATAATACTCCTCTATATGTTTTTTGATTTTTTAGTACCTATTTAGTACCTAGAAAGAGGTATGAAATGAATAATAATTGTAAACACTTAAAACTTAAATTAAATAAAAAACTAGAATGTAAACTTGATAAAAATAAAATGATTCCTATCGATTGTGCAAACTGTACATTTAAAGAATATAAAATGCACAACAAATCAAATTCATTGTGCAAAAATACAACAAGAAATAAGAAAAACGCAAAATTGGTAGTTTTAGAAAAAAACAGATGGAGCTTATTTACAAGTGATGTTAATAAATGTATGTTCTGTGAATCGACTTATGATCTTACCTGGCATGAAATTTTTTGCGGTAGAAATAGAAGAAATTCTATGAAGTATGGTTTGTGTTTGAGAATGTGTTTAAAATGTCATCAAAATAAACAAGAGGATAAAAGTTTCAATGATTTTTGGCATATAAAAGGACAGACTAAATTCGAAGAGATATATCCTGATTTAAATTTCATTGATATATTTGGCATAGATTATAAGCATAAAAAAATAAGGTAGCGATTTATCACTACCTTTGTTTTTTTAATACCTAAATCCATATTTTACTAACATTTTTAACGTTAGGGGTCCAATATTTCCATCCGCTTCAAGCCCAGTTCTACGTTGAAATTCTTTGATACTTGCTAACAAATTCTTTCCAAAATAGTTTCCTAAGGCTGCTTTTTTTGTGTAAGCTGGGAATGTCTTATACATGAAACTTGCTATCTTTCCAACGTTTTCTCCACTATCTCCATATTTTAGATACCCTCTTTTGCCCAAAAAGTTTGAAGAAGATGAAGAGCCCGATTCTGCCACCCTGTCTGTTGATATTTTTTTAAAGTTAATTCCATTTGAATTCTTTATTGAAGTGAATTTTGTGTTTACATAAAAAATTTCTTCTGGTTTGTTTACTGTGCTTTCAATAAAACACCATTTGCCATTAGAATTTTCTAACAAACCTTTAAATGAACCGGTTCCTACTGTCATATGAATATGATTTCCTGTTGCATAACCATCTCTACCCTCGTAGCAAATAATATTTCCTTTTTTAATGATTTGTCCAACTTTTAACTTCTTAATGTCTGATTCTTTAGGATGTGTTAAAGTCATGATAACAATTCTATTTCCAATTGGTGTTCTAACTTTTGATGTGGTCTGTAATACTATTGAATTTGTGGTTTTTGTTGTATTAAGCCCATAAATTTTAACAACTTTCATGTCAACTGGTGCATAAACCGGACTTCTTCCGCCGTCTCCACAACATTCATCAATGGGATAATCATTATTCTTTTTTGAATTATACCAATGAGGCTTATGATTTCCCTGTTTGTAATTTTGCGATATACTCATTTTTTTAAATGGATATGTAAAATAATACATAACTATTCACTCTCCTTTTGCTTTTTTGTAAAGAAATATGTAAACACCATAGTCACAATATTACTGAATAAGGTAAATACTAATTGTATTAAATCCATATCGTTTTTAGTAAAAACCATAATAGTAATGATTTCTAAAGTTAGTAATAGAGTCAAAGTTGCAATTGATTTTACATCGATTAATTTTGTAATTTTTTCTTTCATTATATTTTTCCTTCTTTCTTTAATCTTTCCCACTTGTCATGAACATAACTATTACCCCCGTGTTTGCAATAATAGTCATATAGTTCATAACTTCTCATTTTTTGTTCTGTTGAAATTGTTTTTTTATCTGCAAGTTCCATCAAGCTTATTAAATCTGTTTTTATACTTGACAGATTGTTTTTTGACGTTTCTTTTTTTAAATCAGATACTTCTTTTTTTATTGGCTCTAATTTTTCATCAATTACAGTTGTTATTCCACTAATTGTGGTTTTCTTTAAATATGTTATGCTTCCTAGCAACGCAACAATGAAAGCTAAAGTTTTTGCGATTTCACCTAATGTTAAATTTTCCATATTATTTATCCCCTTTTATATTGTTTCTAAATCAGATTCTTCTTCATCTGACTGAACGCGTTGCTTTGTAAACGTAAGCGTTCCTCCGCTAATTACAAGCCCGACAGGAGCATTATTTGTAGCATTTGATATCGCACTTGATGCTTTATAAATGCATCTTACACAATTGTCTGTTGCTTTGGCTGTCGTCACATTAACTGTAACTCCTCCATCGCCACTTCCTAGTATATATCCACCATTTTGTCTAGCTGTTAATTGTAAATTTGTTACAGCAATTTTATTAATATTTGTCATAAGTTTTGGAGTATAAATATTAAAATAAATTTCTGTTTTTCCACTAGTTATGTATGCCGCCGGTATTATTGCCTGTATGCGTGGAATTTGTAATGTATCTCCAGATTTATAGAAAATAGCATCTAAAATATTTACTGGATTTTGTCTATTTGTATCTGCAACAAGCAAATTCCCATTAACTTGAAAATCGTGTTCTCCTGCATCAAATGTTGGTATACCTCGAATAATATTTTGTTGATCTTCTTTTTTTGATAGCTTGTCCTCTATATCTATAAAGAATATTTTTTCTTGATTATAAGGCAAGGTATCTGTCAGCTTTTTATTAGTTATTGTTATTTTATGATTAGTGCTATCAAGAGTATAATCGCTTGTTGTCAAAGTTCTCAGTGTACCTGATTCACTCATTTTATATTTAATAGTCGGTGCATTCGCCGTAGTGCCAAATGTTGCTTGATAGTATGTAATATCTGCGGTTAAATAAATGTTTGAACTAGTTGGATCCTCTCTTTTGAATTTGAAAGAATTAATCGCAACCGGTTGATAGTTTATTAATGTTTTTGTGATTATATATTCTTTTGCGTTATTTCTACTATCAATTACTTTTATCTTAAATACATTACTCGATTGAATATCAAATGTATATTCATATGGTGATGAATTTTTAGATATTTCATTTGCACCATTTGTTAAAATAACGTTTTTTATTGTTGCTCCTTTTAATGCTGACGGTGTTACACTAACTTTAATTTGTGATGCATTTTCAACAATTGAACTTACAGAAGTGATTAATGCAGATACTTTCGCATTTTCTTCCGTCAATGTATATGTTGCACTTGGTTCTGCATTTACAATTGTCATTGTTTTTGCAACGGAATTAAAGCCTAGTTTTGTTGAACCATTATAAGTATCAACTCCAACATTACAACGATATTTACTTTGTTTATTACAAGCCTTTCTCATTGCTGTTTTTTCGGCATCTGTGAATGTCCAGACATATGGACTACTTACATCTTGATTTCGATAAAATTGATATACTAATACATCTTTGTCATCATATATATTTATGTAAGGCTTTGTTGTAAATCCACCTGGGTTAGAAAAAGTTACGGTTGGTGTCGTTTCATCTGTAAAATCAGTTGCGTTGTTAATAGTAGCAAGTCTATCAATTTTTGGGATTTCAACAGTTGCACTTAATTTTTTGTCAAAGCCAAGCCATTTGTTATAGGCTGTTGCTTCGAGATAAATTGATTTGTTACCATCCGAGTTGTGAATCACTGTGTTAGATCCATCAATTATAACCTCGTCTTCAAACGTCCATTTACCGCTTCCACTTCTTTCATCACAAAATGTACAAGTAAATTTGTATCCTGTTCCTGAACCAGAACCTTTTAACACTTCAGAACGTAGTCTTGTTTGAACTTGCGTTGAATTATTTGTTATACTTTGCCTGCTATATTTTGCCTCAAGATAAAATCTTACACTAAACGAACCAGATGTGAATGTTGAATAGTCAATTTCTTGCCAGTTTTTTGTTAATTTTGCCATTTTATTCACCTCCAACATAGAACCATCCGGTTCTTTTCTCTCCATCTATTTCAAATCTTTCTTGTCTATGATAACCAGCTGTAAAATAATCAGTTATTGTTAAATCATTCATTCTTGATACTGATTTTTTTAAGTTTTCATCATAACCTACGTAAAAAGCTTCTGTATCGCCACTTTTGATTGCAAATCTATCATTATTCATAATAGTTTTAATTGCACTTGTGTTTGTAGAAACTGCAATACCATTGACATCAATTGTTACAAGTTGATTTTTAAGTGTATCCACTTGTTTATTTTGCAAATCTTCTATTTGCTCATTAAATTCAATAGTCAATGAGTTTTTTGTGTGTTGTATTTCACTTGACACTTCCTCTTTTAAAGCATAATTGTTACTCATTGTTTCATTTGTTTCTTGAACTCTTTGAATTATTGAATTGTTGGTTATTTCTTGCTTAGCAAAATTTTCATTTATATTTCTTATTTGTTTTTCGTTTTCATCCTTTGAAACGTATATTTCATTCAACGCATTATCTCTATAATAATAAAAATCACTTAATTCAGTAAAAGTGATATGGTTTATTCCTCGATATGCGTTTGGCAGATCAATCTTACCTAAATCTATCTCTTCAGGTTCTGCAAGTTCATATAATACTTCTACATTATGAGTAGATAACCATGTTTTAAATTCATCAATAGTATCACAATCCAAATAACTTATAATAATAGTATTTGTATATGCACTATATATACCGTTTGCAACACCAAATTTATCTGGGCTTATTTCGGTAAAGCGAGAACAATAAGCTATATCGTGTTTATCAATTGTTTGTCCCATATTTAGAGCAAAAGTATGTGTTTTATTTGGATATAATGTCCAACCCTCATCATCAGAACCATCAAACACTGCTTTTTTAAGTTTTTTGTTCAGCAAAGCCTCTCCATTTGTAATATTGACTTCATCTTTAATTTTCTTTGGTAAAGAACATAATTCATTACCTTGTAAGTCAATTGTTAGCGAATTTGATTTGTATTCTTCATAATCGGTTGCTACTGAGCCTTTTTCTAACATCACATCTTTAAGCGTAAATGTTCCTTGCTTAGTCCAATTAAAACGTATTTTACAGGCCTTTTTATTTAATAGTGTTGGACTTGAACTTGTTATTTCGCCAATTACATCATTCTTATTATTTAATAGTTGAATGCGAGCGTATGTTGCTGTTCCTAATGTTATTAAACCACTCAAACTAACATCTATGTCAGTTTCACTAAATTGATAAGGATTTTTATACAAAGGTCCATCAGTATTCACTAAAAAGCTTCCATCACTATTTTTAGTATAAGTTGAACCACGACTAAGTATATAACCTTCTAAATCAAACAAATTCTTCCCAGTTACAGTTGCATTAATTTCCGTATGTTCGTACGGAACATAATCAGTTGCTACTGAGCCTTTTTCAAGTTGAAATCTCAAATTCAAATTTGTAGTAGCACTTGTAGGTCTAAATTTTATATATTTAGTGTCTTTATTTGTAGTGAGATGACTTGATAATGTTATTTGTTTGTTTGTAGTTAAATTATAACTAAAATCTGCTTTATATTCATATATATTTATACTATCAGTATAATCAATAGAACTAAATTTATAGTTAGTTAATTCTTCGACAGGTATATAATTTTTACTTCTAACATAACTGTTGTTCTCAAAATTTTCTCCAGTATTACCATTGATTATGCCTAACTCAAATATTCCATCAAACAAATTCTTTCTTCCAACACTCTCAATTGGGCTTGGATAATCAGGACTAGGCATTACTCCATAGTCTTCCCATTCTTCTAGTCCACCTTTTTTTATCATCCAATTTTTAATAATAAAAGTACCCGTTAATCCACCAAATCCTAGATGTGGACCTATACTATTTGTATCTTTCCAAGTTCCAGTATAATAAACGACAGAAAATTCAGTTGATAAAGTTCCAATCATACTATAATAACCCATACCATTTTTTATATATATTTTAGGAGGAACACTTATACCTTCTGTTCTTCTCATTGTGAACATTATTGTAAATGTATCGCCTTCTGATAAATTTTCTTCAATTTCTTGATTTATGGAATAAAACCAGCCTGTTGTCCAGTTGCTATTTCCTGTTTCTACATCAAATTGTTGATATCCTTCATTAGTTAATGAACCTGTTATTCCAGCTGCACAACCACATGCGCCTTTGAATTTATTGCCGTTTTTAACTAAATTATACCCACTTCTAGTTTTTTGTGTGCTTTTACCATACGTTTTCTGCCACATAATCGACTTTTCTGCGGCATCATATATTGTTGCACTCTTAACTCCTTTTTGTGCTGCTATCGGGCTTGTATCGTTCTCTAAATCCTCGATTTTTTTTGTCACGCTGCTTTTTATACTCTCTAAATTTAAATTTAGATTAGCTATAGAAGTTTTATTTTCATCATTTTCTTCTAATAACAAATCAATTTGCATATTGGATTCATCTAAAATGGATTTTATTCTTCTTATTTTTTGGGAATTTGACAATCTTTCTACCAAAGAAGTTTGTTGATTTGTTTTTAATGAGCAATCATATTCTCCATAAAAGCCATTTCCCCATTGCCATGACATCTGAGCGAAAGATTTAATATTTCCATATGTCAATCTATCTCCTGCATCAACTGATGGATCACCCCATATTCTTGCTTTTAGGCTTTGATATGTTAATCCATTTAGCGATTGAAATATATTGTTAACTTCTTCTTGTGTACAGGAAAAAGGAGAGTATTGTGACAAGCAAATACACTCCCCTGTATTATTTCCCTTTTCAAATTTTTGTGTTGCATTCTCAAAAATAACTTTGGTAATTATTTTTTGATCATCATACGAATAATCTCCTATCATTTCGTTAGGAAGGATTATGTTCTCATTGGTATTCAATTCCTTTATTTTAAGCTTATTATATCTTGTTATTTTTGCGTTTCCAGCTGCACGTTCAGCAATACATCTTACATATTCCAAAGCCTCAATAGTATTATCATAGGTATTTACAATGACATCTCCATTGATTATCGAAGAGTTTTCTAGTTCAACGCCACAATAATTGCATATTGATTGCAATAATGCAAATCTTGTACATGGCACCATTGAACTAGCATCATACTTTTTATGAAACTTGTCCATGTAGTCATGCAAAATATATTTTGTATAATAATCGTTTGAATTGTCTTTTTCTACAACCATGTATGTCCCAAGTGCTAATGTTTCTGGTGTTTCAATATGCAATGTTGAGCTTAATGATACCTCGGTAAATTCCTCGGTAAATTGATTGCTAAGTTCTAATTGTATTTCTCTTGCAACCGCATTACCAATTGAAATGCTCTCGACTTCAAAAATTTTATCATCATATTTAATAGCTTTTACAAAAGAAGGATCTACAGTCTTATTATTTATAATTACAGATATTGTTTGTTCGATATCGAAATTATAAATATTTTCTTTGTATGAACTCGTTGTTGTACACGCCATTATTGACCACTCACTTTCTTTTTTTGGCTACATGTGAAAGATACTTTCCATCTTGTTTTTTCTGATGATTCTTTTTGGTCGGTTGAAATCATATCACAACTTCTCTTTGCACATCTGAAATCAGCAGTTAAGGTCTTTTTCCCTAGTATAGGACACTTAATCGTTAATGGCATTGGATTTATCCAGGTTAATTCTATTAAATCCTCAGCTTCTTGTTCAGTTAAATAGTCAAAAGAAAAAGAGCATTTAACAAGCCCTTTCGCAAGTGTCTTATCTATTAATGAGGCGTTAGATTGCGATCTATAACTATCTAAATCTATATCCTCTATATCAATTTTAAAAGAAGAAGGACTCTTCTGCAGAGCCCCATTAAATTTCCACACCATAATTACATCTCCTCAAAAACTTTCACGCCACGTTTTATTTTTCTATTAGCGTAATCAATTGCTCCCTGATAGAAATTATCTCCGGCAACATCAATTCTAAGTGTATCTATTCTAGTTCCGCCAAAAGCATCATATTCACTTAAGACTGCTCTAAATGCATCTTTCATCATAGAAATTGGTGAAACTATTTCCGGGTTATTTCTTGCATTGGCATATTCACCAATTTCTGCTATAACTGGTTCTTTAGCAACATGTCCAGATTTTAATCTAGGAAGTTTAATCTGACTTGATTCTTTAAGATTAAGTCCCCATTTTTTGCCTCCAACGACGGGAACCCAATCCGGTATATCAAACTTAATTTTATTCAATGCTCTTTTGACTGCATTAAATCCAGTTATAACAGCATTACACATGTTTTCTACACCCGCTAAAATTAAATTAATTGGTGTTTTGATTATAGAAGACATTGTATTCCATACGCCTTTAAAAATTGTTTTTACACCATTCCATGCTTTCTTCCAATCGCCTGTAAATACACCCGAAACAAATTTTGCTATTCCCCTAATAATATCTGTTACTCCACCAATTGTTTTTGATAATCCTTCTATCACAGGCTCAAGAACATTTTTTATATTTTTCACAATTTGATCAATAACTGGTTTAGCAACTTTCCATATATCCCCAATAGCGATCACTATATCGTCGATCGCCGGTAATATTTTTTCATCTATTACTGGTTTTAAGTATTTGTCATACATTTTTAAAATCCAGTCAGCAACATCTTCGACATATCCAAATAGATCTTTTATTATTCCAAAAACTACACTTAGTGCTTCTTGGAAAGAATCACTCATTACCCATTTTTTCAATGAATCACTTATAGACAAAGCAAATTTTTGGATATCTTTAAATATATTACATATACTCTGAATTATTGATGTTCCATTACCAGCGTTGTCCCATGCTCTTTTTAGAGCTTTTGCTATCTCGCCAACTATATTAAATACATCAGTGAAAAATAATATAAAGTTTCCTACTATCTCTTCTCCTGTTCCATTTGTCCATACTTCAAACATAGAATCAAAAACAGTTTTACCTAACTCCTTTAAACCATTGAATGCATTTACTGCACTATCAATAAATCCTTGTCCATAGTTTGACCAGGCATCTTTAAAAGGTTGAAATATATCTAATGCCAGTTTTTTTAATCGTTCAAAGTACTTTTTAAGTTTTTCAAGCCCCTTTGTATCAACTTCAGGAGATGATATTTTAGGTGTATCACTTCCTGATGATCCAGAGGATGAGCTTGTCAAATTATTTATATCATCAATTGAAGATAATTGTTTATTTGCATTTGCTGCTTTCTTTGCTGAACTAGATTGCTTATCTAAAGCTTTAGCATTCGCTCTAGCAACCAAATCAATACCTGTCAACATTTTTACAAATGCGGCCGCATATGAGGTCACTTTAGCAAATAGGCTCGCTATATATTCTAATATTGGTGCAAGTAAACTGCCTAAAGCGTTCCATGAATTTTGTATACTATCATTTAATTGAGTATCAAAGCTCAAATATGCTTGTGCTGCCTTACTAATTGCTGTAAAAGCGGTTCTAATACTTAAAAGCCCCAATGCAAAGTTTTTAATTGATTTTATCCCTTTTCCAAAAGAACTACTTAATTCACTTCCTAAGCCTCTCCCTTTACTTTTTGATTTTTCCGATTCTTTTCCTACTCCTCTAATCTTATTTATCAATTCTTTAACCCTATTTATAGGTGAAGAAAGAGAATCTTTTATATTCAAAAACGAATGCTTCACTATCTTTCCTGCATTCTTTGCAACGTTTCCGACCTTTGTAAATTCATTTATTATTGGATAAATTTTTGCTTTAAAGTTGTCTGCCTTTACATCTAATGAATCTTGAATTTTTTCTTTAACATAATTGAATCCCGCTCCAAATTCTTGAACTTTAAGTTTAGCTTGTCCAAAAACAGACTCTGTATCATTAAATCTCGACTTAATTGCATCGCATACCATTTGAACATTTGGATATATTGTTGTTATTTGTTCACCCAACATTCTTATTTGTTCTTTTACTGAGGCAGTATCAAACGTTACCTTTGGTGTTGATTGTGCTGTTGGCATCGATACATTGTTTGAAGGCTTTGATTGATTCCATGAATCTGCAAGTTTTCTCATTTCATTTTTATATGAATCGATTTCGGCTTTATTTACGATCTTAAAATCGGCTTCCTTTTCTAAAGTCTTTTTTAATTTTTCAGTTGTTTCAAATGCCTCTTTCATTTTCTTTTGAAAATCTCCAACTTTATTTGAATCAAATGAAAAAGAGTTAATACCATCGATATTAACCTTTACTTTTTTTACTGCTTGTTCAACCTTATTCATCCCATTACTCATTGCTTCTGTATTCAATGAGTCAGTAATTGTACTTAATTTTTTCTTTGTTGAATTTATAAATTTTTTGAATTCATTTTCGGCATCTTTAAGTTGTGCTTCAACTTGTATTTCTATTCTTTTTAATACTTGACTATCCATAGTGCACCTCCTTCCTATTTCATGCTTCGGAGTATAGCAATTTGTTCTTCTGGCGTTTGTTGATGAGGAATTAACTCTTTTTCAAACAGGTTTTTGAATGTATCTGTTATTAAATCTATATTTTTAGATTTTGCACTTAAACCAGATATAATTTTTCGGCCAAACTTTTCAAATAAAATGATTTGCTGTTTATAATCACTTATTTCTCTTTCATTATTTGCTGTTGCAAATTTATAAAGTTGTATATAAGTACATTCCAAAAATTCGGATGGTTTCATTCCAAACTTGTAACAAATCGGCTCAATTTCATTAATTAAATCTATAAAATCTAGCCCTGGTACCCTCTGAATTCTTCTTCTGCTAACTTGTCCATGTATTTCTGAGCAGAGGCTTTCATTAACTCTTCCATATCGATATTTGAAATCGGATCCTCTATTTGAGCATTCAATTCCTTTGCTGTCATTTTCTTGTTGAAAAAACCCATTTCATTTGTAACCTCAATAACTTCTTTGTAAATCTCTGAATAACTCTTCTGTTCTGTTTCTTTTAGTTCATCTATAAAGTCATAAACGTTATTTATTGACGTAAATACAGCTTTTTTGTCTTCGTCTTCGGCAAAAGCCTTTATTATTTCAGCAAGTACCTTGATATCACAATTCTTCAAGCCTTGAAACATGACGTCATTTAAGTTTTTGCCTTTTAGTTTTTCGGTCAATTCTATAACCTTTCTTGTTCTTGGAACTAGGTTTATTTCTTTATCTTTATATTTCATTTTCATACTAATTCTTCCTTTCTTTTTTAAAAAAAAATAAGGGAGGATTTTGTTCAATCCTCCCCTTAATTATGTCATTTTTATCCTGTAGGATTTGCAACAGGAAAGCCTTTAGTCTCACTTACTGCACTACTTCTATATATTGTTAAATTCTCTTTTAGCATATCATCGATGGCAATAGTATCTAGCCCTAAATCACATGCTCCAGTAAAATTAAACACAATTGGTTTATTTGCCGTTGATGCTGTCGAATCAGGCAATTTTATAAACCAATAATATTCACTATCACTATCAGATTTACCTTTTAATGTGTCATGTTGTTTTTCTGTAAATAGTATAGGTATAGTTAACGTTTCTGCTTTTCTGCTACCTTTTGCTTGCTGTTCCTCTTCTAAATCAAGCGCGTTATAAGTGATTGCTTCTTTCGCACTTTTTAATGGAGGTATTTCTTGAACATAAGCAACTTGAGTTCTTTCACCAGTCAAGGATTCAGCAACCCACAAAGTACTTAATGTACTTACTTTTGGTTTTTGACCTTCATTCATCTATAATCACTCCTTTATTTAATTCTTTCGAAGGAATTTGTTATTCCATTGTAGTTCACTTCATATACTCCCCCATAACGGTGTTTACGAGTAGTTTCATCATACATATCTATTGGAGAAGACGTTAATTGTATATTGTAGTCGCGCAAAATTTTATTTGCTTTTTCAAAAAGATTCATTGATAAATATTTTGAATCAGACCACCACTCAACAGTAATTGAAAATTTTGTTAGAATTGGGAAATTATCCTCTAATTTTCTTATAATCTTAGTAGGATTACTCACTATTCCGATTGGAAAAGTTTCTTCAACATCAGGATTATTTAATCCAACATTTCCAATATCTTCAATTATTTCTACAATTAATTTTGTAAAATCAGCTATTGATAATTCAGATAATTTATCCATTTTTCTTCATCCCTTCTATGATTTTTCTAACTATATTCTCTTCTAATTCAGCTGCGGTTGGTCGCATAAAAGGTTGAGGCTCAGTAGGAAACATAATATAAAAAAGTTCTCCATTGATGTTAATGAGTCTTTCTGGACTGAATTCTGCACCTCTACTATCTGCTACGGCTTTAGGTAAAAACCAATATCTGTAACCACTTTCTTTAAATGTTTTTGTATGTCCGATATGATCAAGTTCAGCTCTTGTACCTGTGCCATATTCAAGAAACAAAGCATAATCAAAGTCAGTATACAAACGTGCTTTGATTTTATTGCCTTCCTCTTTAATTTCATAAGGAATTAATTTTTCACTCTTTGTTCCTCTCTTTTTCTTTAGTGCTAATTCTTGTGCATATTTCATTACATTTTCAACCGATAAAAATAAGTCTTCTCTTAAGCTGTCAAACATCTTTTTATCAGAAGCCTCACAATTGATTTTAATATTAAACATAATACTTATTCTCCGTGATATATATCACATGTAAATGTTGTTGATTTCCCAATTTTAGGATTAGATATAACTCTATATTTAGGAGGAATAGTCGTATATCTTCCTTCTACTGGAAGTTCTTCTAGGGAAATTCCATCATTTTTCGAAATATCAATAGGATAATCAATTCTCACTTTTATCCTGTCATAATCAATAAGCCCAGCTTTATTACTATCCAACTCATTAATATCCTGCTGAACATTTAACATATAGTCTCTTTTATACTCCCACTTAATAGTTGTTTCGCCATCTTTTTTTGTTGGCTTGGGAGTATAAACCCAAACCTTACTTAGATTCTTTATTTTCATTTTTTGATTCCTTTGGTTTCTTTTTTACTTCAACAAAATCTTTATTATTTAAAAAATAATTTATATTTGTAATAACATCATAAGTTATACCAGTTTTTTTATCTTTAAACTTCATTATTTTATTCTCCTTATGCATTTAACATCTTTTCTCAACTTCTCTTCAATATCCACGTAAGCATAATTTAAAGATCCTTCGCTAGAAGAAGAGGTTCCTTCATCTCCTCTACGCAAATAAGCTTCTTTCGTTGCTATATATACATACGGAAGAAGCTTTTTATCTTTAACATTTCTGTTGGAAGAGTCTGCTGCAATGTTTAGATAATGTTCATGTATTTTTTTTAATACATCTAAATCATTATGATAATTTGAACCTAGATCTAGACTAATAGACTGAACTTCACTATCTAACATATTGCTCACCAATTATTCATCATCTTCACTAGGAACTAAAAGTAACAATTCATCTTTTTTCATATCTTCACTACATTCAATTCCTAAATTAGTTAAATAATCTACCAATTCCTTCTTGTTATAATCTGAGATTTTTTTCTCTGATTTTACGTTTGAAGTTTTCTTTACTTCAATTATTTCCTCATATAATTCACTTTTTAGAACTTGTTTTAAAGTGAATTCATTTGTAACTAGTAAAATTGCACCAGTTTCTTTACATAAAAATTTTCTCACAATATCTTTCCTTTCAATGAGCAATTATGCTCTAGTGTAATAAGTTTCTGAACTATCAAATGTAGCAGTTGATGGAACTGCTGAATATTCACCAAATTCATAAATGTAATATGTAGTGCCTGCAGCGAATGATGAAATTTCAGCTTTTGTATAAGTGTAATCACAATCATATAAGATAATTTCTGGCACTAATGCTTCTCCACCTGAATAAGCAAACAATTCAAGTGCTATAGCGTCATCAAATGGTACTTTTTCAGCTTCATATTCACTTGTGTAGTTTGGTAATGCTATTGCTTCTTTTAACATAACCATGGCTGGAACATCACTTGGCATACGATTAGATTCATAAGTAATTACTGATTGATACATACCAATAGCTCCATTTGATGGAGATGTTCCATTAGGTAAACTATCTAAATAATCTTTTAAATCACTCTTGTAACTAGTATTTACTACTAAAGCTATTAATTCCTCATCTACACCATCAACGAAGTCATTTTTAGTTACTTTGGCTGTACTAATTAATCTATCTACGATTTTCTTAGTTGTATCTCCACTAACTCTAGCAACTTGAACACCTGCATCACGTGCAATCTTAAAGAATTTTCTATCATAGTAAGTCTTAATCACATTTTTGGCATTTGCACTTCTTTTTTTAGCCATACCATCAACACCATAAAGTTTTAGATCCTTTTCTTGTAACTCCTCGATTATTTCTTTGTCATCATCAATTTTTACAACAACTGGTTTAGCTTTTACTTTATTACCTTTTCCATTTGTTCTTGCTGTTCCTTTTTCTTGAAGTGTTGCATTTGCAAATCTCTTATACTCTACACTTCCTGTAGTAGGATCACCACTACCATTTTTAGCTTTTAACGCTTCTGAAACACATCCAGCTTGAATATTTTCAATAACACCATCTAATATTTCAGCTAAATTATCCATTACTGTATCATTTAAATAATCAGCAATGTTTAATGAACTTTGTTTTGCCATTTAAATCACTCTCCTTTTTTTATTGCTTGGCAATTAAACACTAAATCTTGATACTCTTTCTGAAGAAGCACCAACAGAATTTACTGTTTTAGGAGTTGTCTCTTTTAATCTCTTATTGACTTCAGTTTCAACAGCACTATCAAATACTTTCTTTATGTTTTTAATAGTAGGCTCTACTTGTTCAGCCTTAATGCTTCTAAAGTCTATAAGATTCAATAAAGAAACATCTACCTGAGTTTCAGGAATATTAGCCATCTTAATTGCTTCTTCCTTTAATTCATAAGCACTTAATTTTAATTCAGCTTCTTCCTGCTTTTTTCGAGCTTGGTCTAGCTCATAATTTTTACGTTCATCATCTTTCATCTTAGCTAGTTTTTCGGCCTCACTTTGTTTAGCTTCTTGTTCAGCTTCCCATTTAGCTTTAGCTGTTTCTAAAGATTTTTGAACTTTCTTATCAAATTCACTTTGATAATTAGATTCTTTCAACATTTCGTCAAAAGTTTTTGGTGCTTGAGCATTAGCACCTTGTTGTTGCTCACTTGTAGTATTTGTGTCCATTTTTCCTCCTTCGCCCCAAGCCATTTACTTTAAAAAGTCCCCAGCTCATTGCTATACACAAAAATTTGTTAATTTGTTAAGCCCACAAACAAACAAAAAGGCATTAAAAAAAGGAATGTAGCTACCATCCCTCTTAATAATCATTATTTAGTGCTATTTTTATAAGCACCATAGAATAGATATAAGGGACTTGAACCCTACTAGATAATCGTGTCATTTGATTATCCACCCTTGTTAAAGCACAAGTTTCGGAGGGTTTGACTAACTCTCTGTTCTAGCCTATTGAACATTTATATCTACTCTATGCCACCTAAAAGTAGCATTGAAAAAGACGCTTTATTTAGCGTCTTCTTCTTTTTTTATTTTCTCATCTATAAATTTAACAAATTCCTCAGAGTTTTTTTCATCTTTTTTTGTTCTTTTTACTTTTGTTTTCAGAACTTCTACTGGTTGATAATTTTTCCAACGTGGTGAACTGAATAATTCTTCTTTTTTTTCTTCTTTCATTTTAGTTCCTCCAATAAGAAATAATGCTTATTATTCTTTGTATAATACTTTCTAGTAATAAATTTAGTACCATATTGATATAATACTTCGGCTTCTCTTTCCATTGGATTATATTCTAACATATTTCTAGCTTTTTTACTACCTTTGACATAGAAGAAAACATTTGCATATTCATTATATCCATCTTTCAAGGAATATGATTCAAACGCTTTTGATTTATATACCTTATCAATAGGGTGATTATCTATTATTGTTTTTATTGTATCTTCATCACATTCTAATTCCCTTACAATATATTCATCATCTTTAGCAATATAGTAAGGTTCTTTATTTAAAGCTCTATATAAATCTTTCACCATTTTTTTATCTTCTTTTGTTAACTTTTCATCATTATACATTTTTTGATTTAAATAATAATAGTCACTACTCAACCACTTACTAATTGCTGATTTTTCATTAAATGTTTGAAGAGTCTTATTTAGTTCATCACGAGGAGTATCTATTTGATATGTTATTGTACTTCTGCAATAATGAAAATGATTATTTATAGGAGGTAAATTAATACCTTTTTCTAAACCTTTTACTACATAATAAACTAATCTTCCATCTATAGCACTATATCTATAAAACCTATTCCAATCATTAACATTAAATAACATATTATTCATACTTAAACACATTTCAGTAGTTCTTTCATCAATTTCAGCTATAAATCTTGCTTTTGTATCTTTATTGCCTATATCAGTACCTGCTTTTAAAAATGATTGATTAGCTATTTCTATAACTTGACTATCTAAAGCACCGCTTATTTTATCATCATTTATAGAAATATATCTATTTTGTTGCTTTTTTAAGATGCTTTTAAACACATCATCTTCTATATTGGGTTTTTTATTTTGTTGTAATTGGATAATAGTTTGTCTTTCTATTTCTTGAGCGTTAGTTAGTGCTAAAGCTTCAATATACGTTATCCAGCTGCTGCCTTTTACATTAGGCAAACATAACATAGACCATATATATTCCCAAGCTAAACTCCATTTTTTCTTTTTAGTAGGTTTTATTTCATAAATACCTTGTTTATATAAATCTTGTCCTATTTCAGTAAATAATACTTTCTCATATTCATTTAATTGATTTCTTTCTTTTACGTAAGCTCCCCACAGTAATATGCTTAACATCTCTTGATTAGTAATATATCTCTTATTTAGAATTTCTATAGTTTTATATTCGAAGTATCCTTTTAATAATTCAAGTTGTTTCCATTCATCAACAATTCTAGATAATTTTTTCCTTTGATTATTAGAAATAGGCTTATTTAGATTCATATAATTAAAATCAATACCATTAAATATATCTTGTATATTGTCTTGCGTTCTCAAATTTGTTTTTTTATAGATTCTAAGGTAATCTTTTAATTTTAAATCTGTGTAATTCCATCGACTGCTTAGGATAGTTTTATTATCCATTATTAATCACCTACTCTTTTTGACTTTTTTGCATATCTGCGGCTTGAGTGATATTAGACGCATTTTTTTGACTTTTTGCGTCTTCTTCATCATCTTGAACATCGTTTTCTTCTTTTCCAAATGATTTTATCTTTTTTATATTTTCATTAAGATTTTCTTCATTTTGTTTTTTAATTTTATCAAGTTCATTTGTTGCATCTAACTCGTCAGGTAATAAATTAATTATAGTTTCATCTGATAATAAACCTCTTAGTGATAAAGCTCTATCAGTTTCAGCCTTTTTATCAGTAGGCATATTCCTTTGTAATTTAATTTTTAGATTTCTAAAATCATAATTAGTACGTCTCTTTAAATTTATTCTTTCAGTAAATGCTTCCCACATTGCTAGCAATTCTTTTTTTAATGATTTGTCTAAATAAGCGACAGATTGCTCTAATGGAAAAAACTTCTTTTCTAGTGCTGAACTATTATCTGCATTAGTAAATCCCAAATCATTAACATTAGGACAATTGCAAAGCATAAAAATTAAATCTATTAATGTCTTCTTATAGTTTTGTAATGCACTATCATTTAGATTCTTTTCTATCCACTCGATACTACCCCCTTCACCTGCGTAAAAGACAGGGGCTTCTAAAACAACTTGATCTTCTTTTTTTCTTTTAGGATTTGCTATCCATTCAATGTTACCCTCTTCATCTTTGACAATCTCACCATTTTCATTTTTTTGCTCTATTAGAGTTGGTTCTTCAGGTTCATATCCAGTAACTTGTAATTTTGCATCATCATTGTATTGAAATGTATTTTTTGAGTTTTTCATAACTCTTTCATAAGCACATATACATGATTTAGCTATTTCAAAGCAAGCTAGTCCATCAGGATTTTCAATTGCAATTGCCGGAACGCATCCCCATTTTACTTCTTCTCTTTGGTCTACTTCTTCCTTAAACTCTTTATCGCCCTTTTTTCCATTACAAAAATGATATTTATAGTTTTCGGTAGTTAAAACAACAACATCAACTTCTTCGCCTTTTTCATTTGTTTCTACCCAATGTCTTAAAAGTGCTATTTTATTTACGGGAGTTGAAAAATCATAAATCGCAATAGTCTGTCGTGCGTCTGTATTAGCATACACGATTTCATTTTTATCATTTTCGTACCATATTCCATACGAGGCCGACATATCATTATAATCTTGTACTAATTTGTAATAAAAATAAGGATCATCATTGAAATCCCTTATAAAATCGATAAACAATTGATATTCAATTCTATCATCATTATTTTTATTGAATAATTTATTAAATAAATTTTTTAAAACGTTTTGCTTTTGTTGATTTGGTGCTTCATCTACTGAATAAATAGGGGCTTTGCCTCCCATGTACCCATTAACCATATTTGAAATTACTGATTCGAATGGTATTTTCATATTATCATCAGTACTAGCAACTAAATCTGAAGGTTTATTTTTTCTAGTTTTCATTCTATATAATTTTTCACGCTTTTTCCATTCAGGTTTCGCAGCTTCCAATATACTCCATATGTTTTTTGGATTAGTTATATACTCTTCTTTATATTGTAACATATTATTACCTCTCTTTCTTTTATGCTGGTTTTGTAGTTCCAAATGATGATCTTTTCTCTCCAACTGTCTTGTCGTAAATACCAGCCAACACATCAGGTCCATCATCATGAGCATTTTTACCTTTTCTTTGATATCTTGTTATATGTAAATAAAAGTCCGGCCATCTTTTCGACCAATTGAATGGAAAATGAATGTTTTCCATCACCCACGCTGAACTTGATAATATTCTTGATTGCTTATTTGCTGTCTGTGTAAATGGTTTAATAACCGTTCTATTAGTTCTATATTTTTCTTTTAATATTCTCTTAACGTTTCTAGCAAATCCTCTACCGCCGTTGTTGGATTCAATATATGCTAAATTCACATTATTTCTATATAAGATATCCGCACATTCATCTTCTGTTATTTCCATTCCTTCATCAGTAAATAAAACATCCAGAACATATGGCTCATTATCCAGCAAACCGTAAACCACGCCACAAAGATAATCTTCTCCAACGTCGGCGGTATCAACATATGCATACACAAATCCAAATCCTGGACTAACATCATATGTCTTTAGATTCTTGTATAGCTTACCTTTCTCATCTATGCAAATCTGATTATAGTTAGCGGAAACTATATCTTTGTTCATTTTTTTAATTTTAAATTCATAATCATTTCTGTTTAACACTGCATCACATAGCATACTTCCATCGTCTTGAACAGCTTTGTAATTAACATGAATACAGTCATCTTCATATTCTCTTAAAATAAAGCCAGCTAAGTCATTCGTTGCCCATCTAGTCATAACTATTATTATCTTAAATCCTGTTTCGGTTCTTGATAACATAGTGTCAGTAAACCAGCTCTGATGTTTTTCTAGCAATTCCTCGTTGTAAGCTTCTTGCACTTCTTTTATTAAGTCATCTATTATCATTAACTTACAACCAAAACCTGTGGCTGTACCTTTTGGAGAAGTTGCTAAATAGTTGGCTTCCTCGCTTCCCTCTAAAGCCCACTTTTTCATTGAGGCTTCGCCATATTTGACCTTTACGCCAGGGAAAACTTTACTAAATATTCCATCTTCTTCTTGTATGGCATCTCTTACAGCCTTTGCAAAAGTTCCGGATAATATCTCATTGTAACTGCCTGTCATTATCTTAAAGTGCATATCTCTACCTAAGCACCACTGCACAAATAATGTAAGTGTTCTGCTTTTTCCGTGTCGGGGTGGCATATTAACCACTAATACCTTTTTAGGACAATTTAAAAAGCTCTGTAACCGATTACAGAACTCTTTTAAATATTCCCTTCCCTCAATATAAAAATCAGGAGCTTTTAATTTACAATATTCCCAAAAACTACGCCTAGCTAATTCGTATCTAGCCTGTTGCCTTACATATTCAGGTATCATATTTATTCACCCGCTAATTTTCTTAAATCCTCTTCATTCAAATTAGCGTATGGATTGATTATATTGTTATTGATTGTAGGTGCGTCATCTTTAAACATACCTAAATACTTACCTAATAACTCAAGAGCTTTCATCTTATCATAAGTTTCAATAGCAAAACCCGATTGAGTTTTCTTATATCCAGCTATTACTTTCTTAGTTTCATCATCTAAGTCTTTTGTCTCAGTAAATATTACATTGTCTTCATAATATTCCTTTTTAATTCCGTCCTCTTCTTGAGTTAAGATTTTATTTCTAACATTTTGACTTATCTTAGTTCTATCAGTAAAGGCTATAGCTTTTAATTCTTTTACTATATCTTCTATTGATACAATAGCTTTTTCTTCTACCTTAGCCTGTAATTTCTCAATATATTCCTTTACCTTAGCATTTCTTAGCAATCTACTAGCATTAGCCATAGCTGTTTCTTCTTTCTTACAGGTCTTATATACATTTAGATAAGCCTGTGTTCCATTCATACCTAATTGTAAATATTCTTGGCAAAATAACCTTTGATTATTACTTAACGAGGTCAACACCCATCACCTCCAATTACTCTACCTTCCAAATAATTTGGATTTATTTTTATAGGTATTTCACTTATTGATTTACCTATTTCATTTATTAACTCAGTAGTATCTTTAATACTAGCTTTAGCTACTTTTACTTTAGGAGAATTAATAGAATCATTTATTGGAAGGGGATAAATAATATTGTTAGATTGTCTATCAAATATATTTACATCTACACCTATAGAATCAATACATTGCAATTCTATAAATGCGCCTAACAATTTTTCAAATTGTATAGCTATCCAATCTACTACTTCTTCATTCTTAGCCCAATCCCCATTAGAATTATTAAATAATCCACTTTCATATAAGAAAGCATGAATTAATTCGTGTCTTAATGTTTTCTTATATAACACATCTAGGCTCTTAAATGTATCTTCCGTATTCTTATATTCTAATATATATATTTGCTTAGTAGTAATATCAGTATATCCGCTATTATCTTTTAATAAGGGGTACTTTTCCAAATTATCATTTGTTTCTTCTACACTTATTATTTCGTATTCAGTTCCCAATATTTTCACTTTCATGTTATCTACCGCCTTTTATAATAATTACTAATATTAGTCCGATGCTTAACAAGATTGCTATATCACTTAAACTCATTTGCATCACACTCTTTTCTTCTTTTACATGCATTGCAATTTTTATTAAAACAAAATTTAAAATTATATTTTTTCTCTTTTGGCTCTTCTTTTATATAAGGCCTCTTTTTATGTTTCATTTTTATTTAATTAACCTCTTTGTATATTCTTCTTTTATTAATGGTTTTCCTTTTCTTGTTAGAGAAGAGCAAAATTCCCTTTCAAATGTGTTAAGTAAATCATTTATTTTTCTTAAATTTTCTAGATCTATTTTTCTCTTTATATTTTCATCTACCATTTCCGATGTTACTAAGAAAAATATTTCAGGATCACGATTTTCAATTATATGTAAATATGGATGTGAAGTTAATCTGTTTAATATAGCTCCATTGTCTATTGTCTCTGGGCCTCCTAGTCTTCTAGGCACTATTAAATGATGATAGCTTAGTGTACTTTTATTGATTGAATATCCCATAAAGTCCACTTCTTCTATCTTAAACAAATTTATCATTGTGATAGTTATCTCTTTCATGAAATATCACCTCACTATATTTTATTAACACACGAAAAAAGTCAACATTGCTGTTGACTAATTTCTAATCAGGGGACATGGTCTTTGCTTTTCTTCAAAAACTCACAATATCATATTAGCATATAAAACGTGTCACGAGGTGTCACAAAATATTTTTTTGCTTTTCAATCTATATATCTTTTGTGTTTATACTTTCTATAAACATTTCTGCAAAAGCTTTTTGACCAGTGGACTTCTGCACTTATTTCATCCCACGTAAGCGGCATATAAACACCATTTATTAGCTTTCCTCTTTCTTTTAACTGAATAATAACACTTTCAATTTCCCCATATTTAAGCATTATTTTCATTTCATTTTCTAACCAGTTAAGCAAGTTTTCTTTTCTGCTTTGAATATATTCTAATGTTTCATTGATTTTTTTCTCGTCTTCTATTTCTGCATACTTTAAAAGTCTATCTTCCCTTTTCCCACCATCGACAACCTCTTTCATAGGATCAGTGGATTTTGGAGTAATTAAACATAATAATTTTTCTTTCTCTTTTAACCAATATTCATATTCGTTTTCCAGTTGTTCAATTTTTTTGTTAGCTTCTTTTAAAGTCATTAAATACCTCCTATTTTACTCACTTTTATTTTTTATAAAATTATAATTTTTTAAAGCCAATTCCATTATTTCATCAGCTATTTTGAAAAGAGGTTTCATATCTTCAAGCAACTTTTCAAAATCTATACCTTGTTTGGCTAATTCAATGCATTGTTTTAATTTTAATATTTCTTCATCAGTTTTTTTATCCATACTTATTCACCTACTTTATAACTTTCATGTTCAAATTGTTCTTTTGATAATACTTTGTCTATTTGATAATCAACTAATGTAATAGTTTGTCCTTGTTTATTTTTAGAATAAGTAAATACATAATCTTTATATATTTTCCAACATTGATATATTTTACCATCTCTACCCAAAATAATATCTTTTGATTTTATTAAATCAATTATGTTATAAAGGGATACATAATAATTTTTCCATATAAGCATTTGTTGTATCATAATATTTGTATTGAGAAATATAACCATCTTTAGTTCGTACATACATATTTTCTTGTAAATCTAATTTCATTATTTACCTCCAACATTCTCGTATAATCTGTTTTATATTTTCATCAACATTTTCATAAATCCTTTCAAGTATATCCCTTTCTTGTGTATATATTTTTTTATTTTTAACATCACTTAAGGCTTCAATATAACCTTTTAAACGATAAATTTCCCTGTTCCTTTTAACATCGTTCATAGTAGTTATATAATCAAAATCATTAAGTTTTTTTAATCGTTCTTTTTTTCTACGAATAATGCTATGTATATCTTCCATTATTTATCATCTCCTAACTAAAATTTCCATGTGTGAATCTATAACCATTTACATTTTTAGAATACTCATCATGTTTTTCTTTTTGCTTTTTCTCAACTAAATCTAAAAAGTCTTTTACTGATACCTCTTCATCATATTCATTTAAAATTACAATTTCATTGTTATTTTCTAAAAATTCTTTCCATTGTTCAAAAGTATGTATCTCCAAATCCCAGTCAAACGAATTATATTTATTTATTTCTTGGAATAGAAATTTCCAACCCGCACTTGATTTACCAATATGCAAAGGTTCATTTATTGTAGGTTTTTTCTTTACTACGTAGTAGTTTGTTCCCACTATTTATCATCTCCTAATTTGTAGTGCTTGTTTATATTCAAACAACTTACTAACTTTATTTTTTTTATGTGTGATTTTCTAAATCTTACACCATTTTCTCTTATATCATTGCCTACAAAATAATGGTTTTTCATATCTAATAATTTTGTTTTATTCATATAGTCATTAGTTGAATATAAACAACCTCTAAAGGTATCATTATCAAACAATACAACTTCTACCATTTTGTTTAGATATTTTTGTTCAAATTCATTTCTTTTCATCTGATACTCCTATTATTTCTATTGCATCCCATTGCAAATTTTTATAGTTATGTACTCCAATTTTTTCTAGTTTTTGCAATGCTTCATTTTTATCTTTAGCAATTATTTCAACTTTTCTCTTATCCACTTCATAATTACAATAACGTCCATATTCATTAGTTTCTATAAAAGTAAAAATAAATCTATACATCATTTCCTCCTATTATACTTCTGTATTTTTGTAAAACTTCTTTATAAATTAAATATTGAGTAAATTTTATATCATCTAATCTTAAATTTAATTCACCGTCATCTAAAATTTTTGGATTTATTTGTTTAATTTCATCTTCTAGATACTTTATAAACTCTTTTTGTTGATTTTTATGTATTTTAATTTTATATAGTTGATTATCAATTGAAAAATACAGACTATCTAAATAATTTAATATATCTCCTAATGTTTCAACATTATCAATATTCTCTATAAGTTTATTTTCTATTTGTTTGCGTGAATCCTTTATCCATTTACCACGCTCTAATTTTTTAAGTTGTTTCTTTAATTCTTGATTTTCTTTTAATAAATCATTATAATCAGGTACTTTATTTAATCTATCAACAGCACTCATTAAATCATCAACATTAATACTGTTCATAGTGCTTATTGGATTATCTGTTTCAGCTTTTGGAAGTTTCATAATCTCTTTTAATAATTCTTCTTTATTCATTACTATCACTTCCTAGCTCTAAACTTTTTCTTATTTTATAATTAGTTCTTAATTCGTCAATTATCATACATATAAAAGAAATACCTATTATAACGAACAATATACAACCAATTATTTCTATCATTTATTCATCACTCCCTTTGTCTACTATTTCACTAGGGTAAACAAACCAAGTACCCTCTTTATAATATTCTCTATTATAACCATATTCATCATCATATTTACCTTTATATTGTTTATCGATTAAATATACCTTATTTAAAGATATTGGTTCATTTTCTATGCCAACTATTGTTGCAATAGTTCCATTAATCAATCTAACTTTATCTTTAATCTTTAACATTACTATCACCTAACTTATAAAATTCTAAAAATTTATCGTGGTCATAATCAATTAAATCAAATGTATATATGTTTAAATCTAATATTTGTTGTGCTGTTAAAGTAGTATTATAATTACCCATCATTAATTGAATAGAACCATTTACTGCTTGGTATACGTTGAAATAACCTTTACATTTTCCATCTTTTATTTCATAACAATATTTATTCATCATTATCAATTTCCTTTAACATTTCATAATATATTGCTTTTAATTCATAATAAGAGAACATAGTTAGATTATAGAGAAGTACTTCTTTAGCTTTATTACGATACTTTTTTATTTTCTTATCATATTTCTTCTTATTCATCACTGCTACTTCCTTGTAATTCTTTCATTTTATCTAATATAGGTTCTATATCATCATTAAATGATAAACAATTCTCCCACTCATTCGAATTATATTTGCTAAAAGTTGATTGTCTTATTTTTAACATTTCTTGTTTTATAATGTTCCAATTATCTTCCAACCTCTTATATTCTTCTTCTCTAGCACTTATTTGTATTTTAAGTTGTTGATTTTCTTGTTGTAATTGTTCATACGATTTATCTACTACTTTTGGAAAATTTCTTTGTACTTTACATAGAATACTATCGTATTCACATTTTCTTGAACATTCAGAAACATAATCACAATATTTACATTTATCGTTCATTCTGACACCTTCTAAATTTCAAACCAATTTCCTTGACTATCTTGTAAACATTTAGCTCCACAATATTTACATATTCCATAATTACTGCAACCATCATTACCTAATATTTCACAGTTATGCCATTTCAAATGTTTATCACACCAAAATGCTATTTTTAAAATCAAATTTTTAATCATTCTGACACCTCTTTATCTTCTAAAATAATCTTAAATCCATTTAATCTATCTAAAATCCACCTATCATCTTCCGTTGGTTGTTGTTTTATTAACTCAATTACTAAATCAATGGCATTTATTGTCTTATCAATCACTTCTTTTTGCTTTTTGACCTGTTGTTCTAATATTTTAATTTCATTTATAAGTTTAGTTTCATTTTTTCTAATCTGTTCTATTGTTCTATTATCCATTATTCTTATTTCTCCTTACTTTCCTTACTAATCATTATCTGCTATTTCTAAATAATCTAATAAATTAACATAACAATCTTTGCATAATGTACACAACTTTTTATTTTCACAACCCTTGTATGTGTAAATTCCTATTCTATTTTCTTTAAATGTTACATTCCCACACTTGCAACAAACCTGTGCATTTCTTTGAGATACATTATTTAAAAATCTCATTAAATCTTTATCACTCATTTTTCTTATTTTATTTAGTTCCATAATTATTTTCCCTTTTCTAAAATAATTGCTCTACCTTTTTTAAAATCATTATCAGTTAATTCAAACCAACTATTATCTTCTTGCCAACAACTATAATAGTTTTTAAATTTGCCAAAACCAATTCTATCTTCATAATTAATAAATCTAACTTTTGCAATAACATTATTTCCTACTGCCGAGTTTCTAATTGTTTTAATATAATCTCCTACTTTAGGTTTCATAATTATTTCTCCTCTTTTTCCAATGTATTTAATAATTCATTATGTTCTTTTCTTAGTTCCCAGTATGATTCTTGCATAATGCACACTATTTCTTCTAATTCGTTTTTACTAAATAACTTTGGATCTATTTTTCTATCGCTCTTTAGTATTCCTTTTATAAAAAAAGGATTAACAACTTTTACTTTATACATTTCGATTCCTGTAGTTCAAAAATGATACCATTTATAAGCTCTGCTAATTTATCACCTAATTCATTATGAATTCTTAATTTTTCCTGTATATAGTCGCCTTTTTTAATTGAATCTGGTTTAAATGCATAGCTTGTATAATCTATAATACTAACAATTAAATAATCTCCCTTTATTCCTCTCTGAAAGGGACAATATTTTTTAAATCCTAGAGTGAAAATGATATCAAGATGTGTACAATCTTCATCGGTCCATCCTATTCCTACGGATTTATCATTTTTTAATTCTGTAGCTATTGTTTTATATGTTTCTTTCCCATTTGTCACTTCATTATAATTATTTATGTTCATTTTGTTTTTTTCCTTTCTCACCGGCTAGACTTATTAATTCTGCTATTAACATTCCTGATTTTGTTAATTCTTTATTATCAAAAAATAGTTTTTTACGTCCAGCTATTAGTTTTACTTTTCTTTTAACTAATATCAGATTTTCCAACGCAAAGTTTTGTTTATTTTGATCTGCAAATATTACACTATAATCTGATGGTATATCTCCATAATGTTGTTTATATATAACTCTCTGTTTCAAATCCCATTTGTTTGGCTCTGCTATCTTTATGTAAGTATAACCATCTTTTTTACCGATGAATTCACTTCCAACAGGTTTATGATTATAAGGTTTTATTCTTTTTTGAAAGCATGTTTTTACGCCACTCTTTAATCTGTGACTTTTCTTAAATCGATACATTTCTTTAGCTGTAACCGTTTTTCTAAATTCATCATTAAACAATTCTGCTAATTGTTCTGATGTATTTCCTATAGTATTTTTTTCAATGAATCGTTTTTCTTCATCTGTAAATTTACTTTTCATTATTTCCAATACCAATTAAATTTAATTCTTTACTATCTATATTTTGTTCTTTTGCCACTTTTAAAGCTTTGATACATGTATTTGTATTTGCTACTATTTGTTGCGCTAATTGTGAAACCGCATACGATTTTCTTATTTCCTTTTCAAAATCTTTATCATCAGTAGCACTGTTCAAAGCATTTAATTGATTAAACAAGATATCATTTAATCCAACTAGCGTATTATTTTTTCTAGAATCATTAACTGTTGATTGTTCAATTAAATTGTCTGATGATTTATATTCTTTACTCATATTTTTTTCTATCATAAATACCTCTTTCTGGTTTTCGTATATTTTTCTTATTTTAGGGAGCGCTCTCACAATTCTTTGTCTAGCTCTTTCACGACTAAACCCGAAGATTTCTCCAACTTTTTCATAAGTACTTGGTTGATATCCTTCTAATCCAAAATACATTTTGACTGCAAGTTTATCAGTTTCATTTTTTAACTGGTTAACAGATAATAATAATTTTTCCGAATCAAGGTGTTTTTCTACTTCATTTTCAATGTTTACCCTATCATCCGGAATTGTTTCTTCTAATTCTACGGCTTTGTTTCCATTATCAATAATTTCTAAACTCAATGATATGTTCTTGCCTAATGGATTGAATCTTTTTGGCATATGTTTTAAATAAATACCTCTTTTTATCATGTTAGAAATACAGGTATACAGAAACGTTGATGGTTTGCCTTTAGTTTCGTTATATTCTTTGGCACCATTTATAAGCCCTAATAATCCGTTATCATAGTATTCTTGACGTTCATCTTCCGTAGCCCAGAATAAATTCATTTTTTTGATACATAAATTTATTAGGGGCAAATTATCCACAATTAATTTATCGATGCTTTTTTCATTCATTTTCTGTTCCTTCTAGTATTTTTTCAAAATCGAACATTGATAATTGGCCATCTATTACATCTGTGTTTTTATCATCAACTATTATTGAGTTTTTTAATAAGTAGCTCATAATAATATCTAAATTCTTTTTTAAAAGTCTACTATGAAATTGATACATTTTTGCAGCATATAAAACTTTTTTACTAATTTTATACCTCTGTTCCATTTTTAACGTTTCTCCACATATTTTTTAAATTCAGGATCGTATTCACCAATAACTTTTTTTGCGGTTTCCCAATTATTTTCTAAAATTTTAATCTTCCTACTTTTTAAATCCAAAAAATAGATTAAAACTATATTTATTAAAATTAAACTCACTATTAATTTTTCCATAATTTATATTTCTCCTCTAAACGTATTTTTTAATTCTTCTCTGCATTGTCTATAAACAACTCTGCAAAATTCATGCATAGTCATGAGAATTCTATACTTGTGATATGCCCAGTTATATAAATTAGTTTTTGATACATCTAATTCTTTAGCATACTTACTAATGTTTAAAGATATCTCGCTCCATCTATCTGCGCATATAATCATTTGTACGGCTAATTGATATGCTGTTTCTCCATCTTCACTTGTCAAAGCTTCAAAGTTATTTTTTAAAAAATTATATTGTTCAATATCTTCTTTTAAATCGTTAAGCATTTTGTTTCTCCTTATGTTCGTGCATAAAAACATATTGCGATTTCTCGTTCATGTTATCTAATAACCATTTTGTTGTATATTCTCTTGATAAATGTGTTTTTTTTACTCTTGATTCATAAAATGTATTTAGTGCTCTTTCATGAAGCTCTTCTTCATTCTCATAATTCCCTTCAATTAGATAAAAATCATAGTCTTTGGCTGTTATACCCTCTAATGTTCTTGTATCAGTTGCATATATAAGTCTCTTGTTGTTCATAAACAATCTATATCCGCAATTTGGAACATCATGATACAATTGCACTGGAATTATAAAAAACGTGCCATAATCGTATTTTTTACCTATTTCAAACACATCTATTTGTTTCTTATTTACTCCACAATCAATTAAATCCTGAACCAGCCATTCACAGCATCCAAATCTTAGCGTTGGTCTGTCTTTGCTTAGCCTACTTATTGTTCTTTTATTGAAGTGATCCTGATGACAGTGAGTCAAGAGAACAAGCTTTAGATTTCTAAAGTGTTCTCCTAATTTCTTAAAACTTATTCCTATATCAATTGCAATAATTTCATTCACTATAGTGCAATTTCCATCCGAGCCACTATTTATTATTTCGTAATTCATCAAGAGTTACCTTTCTAACTGACTGAGTATCGTTATTAATCATTGATTCCTTTGATGATTCTTCAAATTTTGCGTCAATAGTAGGATCGCTTTGTACGATTGGCACCGGTTCTTCTTGATTATCTATGTATTCAGGGGTTCCATCTTCTTTTATTTCTGCCATGTCAGATTCAAAAGCCTTTTGCATTTCTATGCTCATTATTCCCCATTTTGAAATCAACTGTCTTAGCATTGTTTTCTTTGCCATTTCATCAAAATTTTTGTACCAAAAACTGCTATATTTATACAATTCTTTTTCTGGAATCTTTCCATTAAGTAAATTTTGGTATGCTATCTTGTTGAATGCTGAAGAATAAGTATCAGCATGATCTAGCATTTCTTCTTTACTCATGTATAAAGATTTTTTAAAGCCGTTTGTATACTCAAACATTGCATAGTATCCTACTGTGGCTGCCTTTTTTCTTTCTTCATAACTTGTTATCGGAGTTATGTTTATTTCTTCATCTAAGAAGTTATATCCTACAAACTCTCCTTCTTTTATTTCGGCAACATTAATCTTCTTATATTGACCACTTCGAATAGCCAATTGAATATAACCTTTATATCCTAATTGAAATTGTGCTGTTATACTTATAACTTTTCCGGTTTTATCTTTTTTCTTGTATGGGACAAGGAAATATTGTCCCAACTGCGGAGAAGGACTTAAGTTTAGTGTTTCGCCAAGTAACGCCGCATTAAAAATTGATTCATTTGTACATTCTGCCAATGAAGGATTTGTAGTTACGGCTGATGTTACTCCAGTGATAAATCTTAATCCTCTTTCACTTCCCATCATGGAATTAATACGATTCTTAATTGAACTTATATTCATAAATTGCCCGATTGGCAACGCATTAATTTTATTTTTGGTATTTTCCTGTAGTTGCATCAAGTTTGCCTTGTCATTAGCATTGTTCATAGTTGTAGCCTCCTTTATCTAAGAAATCTAATAACTCTTGTAATTTTGGTATAGTTTCTGTAATTTTTAATGTGCATTCAACCATTTCTTCTTTTTCTACTTCTATCGGTCTTGATAATGGAGCTGCCAGATTATCAATTTTTTTAATAATAATTTCATCTGTTATTTTTTTCTGCTCTTTTTCTTCGTTTTCTTTTTGGATTTTTGTCAAGGCTGCATGTCTTTTGTTTATCTCTGAAATTGCTGTAGATAAATCTTTTGACTTGATATATTCGACTAAAATTTCATCAGAACATTCCATTGTTTTAATTGTTTCTATTTCTTTGGCTATTAAATCAACTTTCTCTGCTATTGTTTCTTTGACTTTTTTTGTTAAGGCTCCTGATTCAGTTACGCATCCTAAAGTTATGTTTACATTTAATTCTTCAAATGATAAGTATTTTTCTACTTCTTTTGAACAGGCATATTCATTAAAATACAACTTCATTTTTTCTTTTATTTCTTCTTTTAAACCATCGTTATACTTGATCACTTGAGCATTTATCAAATCATATGTTTCTTTTAACAATTTTTCTGTTGACTTTGCCGTCTCTTCAAAATTTTTGATTGGTTTATTATACTCTTCTACAATTTTCTTTCTATAATCCGCAATTTTATCTTTAAATTTATTTATTTGTGCCTTTTCATCAGTTGCTGTTGTCATTGTTTTTGGTGTAAATGTAATGTCTTTATAATATTCTTTTAAATTTACAGCATATTTTTTTACTTTTTCTATGTTATCTTCTATTTTAGCTACTCCAACTATTTTTGCTTCTATATCTTCAGTAAATTCTGGTTTTGTAATTGTTTTCTCTTCTACTATTTTTATTTCTTCCATTTTTTCTTCTCCTCGTTAATTAAAAATTTTATTTAAAATTTCTTTCATCTTTTCTTCCATTTTTTCTTTAGTATTATCCGTAGATTTTTCTGGTGAATCGTTTTCATGCAGATGACCATAGCCAACCATTATATCTGCTATTTTATGAATTTCTTCGCCAAGTTTTATAAAATCTTTTTTATTCTCTTGAAGTTTTTTTGCATATAAAAGTTCTACTATAATCTTAAGTTTTCCTAAGACTTTACCTAAAAATTCTTCATATTCGGAAGTAATTCCTTCACTAATTGTCTTCACATTTTTAGAATTTATCGCAATAATAATTTCATCTATATTTCCTAAAATATATTTTGATAAGATAAGTTCATTTATCATTTTTTCTTCTAATTTTCTCATTATGTTATAATCCATATTAATTTCCTTCTTTCTATTTATTTCTTTTCTTTAGCAATTTTTTTCTTCTTTGCTCATAATCCTTCAGTTCTTCTAATGATGGACTTCTTCTATTTTCTTTTAGAAACTTGTTTACCTCTTCCAGCTTGCTTATTTCTTTTCTCAAGCCTCCAATTTTACCAGCGGTTTTTCTTCTTTGGGTTTCTTTTTCTCTAAGTTTGCTTTTTAGCCTCTCCACTTCTGCTTTTAAAATCTTTATTGTTTCTGTTTTTTCCTCAACCACAGCTTGTCCACTTAATACTAATTCCTGCTTTTCTTTTTCTTTAAATCTCAATTCATCTTGTAACTTTTCAATTTTTCTCTGTTTTTTTCCACATTCCGTATCAAAATTGTCTCTTTCTTTTTGTGCTTCCTGAAATTGATCAGAATTAATAATGAAGTTTTCAAACCTTTTTTCTACGAACTTTTTAAACTTGGATTTTTCCATTACCATATCCCCTTTTCTTTTAAATATTCCATTAAATCTCCTAGTTTGTTATCCGAAACAAGTTCAAAAACTTTTGTCTGAAAATCTCTGTATTCTTCCAATAGTCTGTTTTTTTCTTCATCAAGTTCTTGATAAGCTTCAAATGATACTGTTGAATTTTTTGCTTCATATTCTTCTTCTAATTCTTGATGATATCTTTCTGCTAACCTATCATTTTCGTTCATTTTTATTTAATGCCTCCCTCATTTTTTCTTTAAATTCAATTTGTTTGTTTTTATATACCCAATGTCCACATCCACGGCAAATTGCCTTATCCGTGTTTACAATAATTGTTTTAGTTCCACACTTACACAAAACTTTATATTTTGATTTTTCCTCAGCTATCTTTTCTTCTTTATAGAACGATTTAATGTATCTCATCATTTAACCAATCGTATTCAAAAACTTCTTCTTTTTCATTTTTGAATTTTTCTTTTTCTCGCGCGCACGCGCACGCGTTATATATTCTCTCTTTTATATTATTATCTATATTCTTATATTCTTCTATTGTTGTTAATACTGTGTTAAGAGCCTGTTGATACTGTGTTAGTTGAGTGTTAAGTATTGTGTTAGCCTCTTGATATTTTTCATAATTATTTATTGATATTACTGAGAATTTTGAGTAATGTTTGACTGTTAATTCCTGTGTTGATTTTAACCACCTTAGTGCGGTCCTAGTCGCTTGTAAGCTCAGACCTAGCTCTTCAGATAATTTTGAAAGTGAGGTCACAAATGAGCCTCTTGGAATCTCCACGTTTTCAAATTTTCCATCTTTCCAATTAGCAGATAGAAGACAATGAATAAACAAACTTTTAATGTTCTGATTTTTGTACCAGCGCCAATGCCTAAATTTAGAATATAGCTTTACCCACGAATCCATTTGTCCTCCTCATTTGATTTTTTCTTAACTCTGTGTTATACTTACAGAGTAATTTTATATTACAAAAGAGGAAACTTCGTGGTGGTTGCTTCTTCTTTTTTTATGCGCTAATTTCACAAACATTTCTATCTAGCCCTCCTTTCACACAATCTTTAACAAATTTATCATTAGAATAGCCTAGCATTATTAGTACTATTGCTAATAATACTAATAAGATCACGCCACTAACAATGGCTTTTTTCTTTTTTCTATCTATTCTTTTTCTATCTAAATAAATTTGTTTTTCAATTGTTTTTTGTGTTTGAACTCTTTCCTTGTTTTTGTGTAAAATTTCTAATATTTCTTCCGTTTCCCTTTTCATTTTCTTTCCCCTTTTATAATCCAAATTTTTTCTTAATAAGTTTTGTTAATGCTAATTTTGGCCTTGATTCAGGAATGAAATAGCCATTTTTTTTCATTTCTTCTTGAATCTCGGATATGTATTTCCTGGCTTTTTCTACCTTCAATCCTGGTATAATGATTGTCAAATCTTCAGCCGTTAAATAATATCGTTTTAATAAAGTTTCTGCTGACTCCTCATCAGTCTTGTTTATCGTGCTAGGACTTTTCATACTTTATCTCTCCTTTGTTATTTCTTTTTACTGTTATTTCTATCGCTATCATATTTTGCTGTTATCCATATTAGTGCCACTAAAGTGACACAAATAATTACAGTCATTTGTACTATTGTGCTCATATCTCAATTCCCTTCTTAATTATTCGCACCGTTTTGGTGCTTAGATGGTAAAAAAATTTCGTCCATTGTTTTACCAAAATATTCACTTAAATTCACCATTTCATTAAGCTTAAATTGTACTTCACCTTTTTCTTTTTTTCGATATTGATTTGGTGTAATACCCAATATTTCAGCCATTTTTTTATTTGTCATTTTGTTTTGTTCTTTCAACAATATTAATTTTTCCTGCATTGTTCCACCTCCTTAGTTTTTTGTTTTGACATCTCAATGGTAGCACCATTTCGGTGCTCGTGTCAACATTTTTATTTATTTTTTTACAAAAAAGTTCCATTTTGTTGCTTTTTGTTTATATAAATGCTACAATTATACTGTTATTTAAATAAAAATAACAATAGTCTTAACAAGGAGGTTTATAAATGAAAAATGAAAGTGATTTAAGAAAGTATGCTGGTAGTGTTATTAGAAAATTAAGAGAAAGAAAAAACATGTCACAAGACGAACTAGCAGAACAGCTAAATATAACTCGCCAAGCCATTTCAAGATATGAAAATGGTGATCGAGGCGTTAATCAAGATTTGTTATTTCAATTAGCTTCTATTTTCAATGTTAAGATAGACGAATTTTTCCCTCCTTTAAACAATAATTATTCAAAACAAAAAATAACAAAAGAGGAAGAGTTCAATCTATTGAAAGATACTCTAAAGAAAAAAGGATTTTTAGATGAAAATGAAGATTTAAGTGAAGAGAATTATAATCGCTTGATAGATTTTGCCAAAGCTAATAAACCTTTTATCATAAAAGATACGGGTAACAATAAATAAGAATATCTCTTATAAAAGATATTCTATAAAAAAAATCAGTATTTTAATATCAATATCACCTTGTTCAAGGTATTCATAATAATTCTTTAACTTACTCACTACTACCCCCTATAAATTTAATTTTTATTATATAAATAAAAACGATTTGTATTGATAGTTGTACTTAAACTGTCAGTTTTAGGGATTTAATTGTAATTTTTGAATAAAAATATGCTAGTACAGGTGTTTTTATATATTAATTTTTAGAAAGGAGTAAAATCATGAATTGTCCTAAGTGTAAAAGTAATAATATTTCAATTCAGGTTTTAAATAGTGTCGAATTAGTAAGAAAACACAATAGTTTTTTATGGTGGATTACCATAGGCTGGTTATGGGTACTATTTAAATGGATATTTTTTACTTTGCCTGCCCTTATATTCAAAATATTTGGAATTGGTAAAAAGTATAAAACTAGGAATATCGAAGCAAAAAAAGCTGTATGTCAAAATTGCGGATATACATGGAATATAAGATAATATAAAAAAAAAGACCTACTGCTGTAACAGTAAGTCAAAAATGTACAGAAGAAAAATTGCCTAGCACGACAAATCTTTTTTCTGTACTCTCATTATACAAAATTTTAATTTTAAAATCAATAAGGAGAGTGAAATTATGCCAGTATATAAAGATAAAAATAAAACGGCTGATGGTAGATCGTGGTATTTTAAAACATATAAAAGAGATTTCCGCGGAGTAAACAAAGCCTATAAATCAAAAAAATACATGACAAAAAAGGAGGCGCAAGAGGAGGAAGCACTGTTTATATTAAAGAGAGATAATCCTGTAAATAAATCTTTCTTGCTAATTTCAAAAGATTATTTTAATGAAATGTATAAAATCAGAAAAGAATCAACAGTATATTCGTACGAGAATGCCTTTAAAAATAACATAGAGCCCTATTTCAGGGACTTTTCTATGAAAGATATAAAAGTATCTACAATAAACGAATGGAAGCTAGCATTGGCTAAAAACAAGTTTAAATTGGCATACCTAAATAAAATCTATGATATTTTGAAAGGAATCTTTGATTATGCTATGAGAAATTATGGATTAGAAGTAAATCCTGTAACAATATCCGGCAGATTTCAAGAAAAAAATGAAGACGTAATTAAAGATGAAGAAAAGATAAGATATATTACCTTCGAGGAGTTTAATAAATTCATTTCTGTAATTGATGATCTTACCTGGAAAACTTTTTTTATATTTTTATATTATACCGGGTGCCGTAAGGGGGAAGTTCAGGCATTAAATTGGAAAGATGTAGATTTTGCAAAAAACGAAATTACAATTAACAAAACTCTAACAATTAAGACAAAAGATTTATATAAAATAACTTCCACCAAAAACTATCAGAACCGAAAAATTAAGATGAGCAAAACTTTGAGGAATCAGCTTATTATATATAAATCGGAAATGATGAAATACAATGATTTTAAAGACACATGGTTTGTCTTTGGAAATAGTCGCTTTTTACCTCAAACAACAATAGACAGAAAAAAGCATAAATATTTTGAGTTATCAGGAGTAAATGAAATAACTACACATGAATTTAGACACAGCCATGTATCATTGCTTATTAATGAATATGTAAAAAATGGTCAAACAGATACAACAAAGTTTTTCTTAATGATGTCAAACCGAATGGGGCACAGTATACAAGTTATGCAAGAAACTTATATGCATTTATTCCCAACAATTCAGAACGAAATAATAGATATATTAGATAAATTATAAAAAAATAGTACCTAAATAGTACCTAAAAAAAATAAAAACCTTGATAAATCAAGGTTAATTACATTATGGTGGAGCATAGCGGGATCGAACCGCTGACCTCCACGGTGCAAACGTGGCGCTCTCCCAGCTGAGCTAATGCCCCATAAATAACTCAGTGAATTAATAATATCACTATAGTTATTTTATTGTCAAGCACTTTTTTTATATTTTAATCTAAATTTATAAAATCTTTATCTTTATGAGGCTCATCAAACAATAATCCTTCATAATTTCTTTGCCTTAGCACTTCATAGACTACTATTGCACAACAATTTGATAAGTTTAGAGCACGTACATTTTTAGTCATAGGTATTCTCATACATCTATCTATATTAGGTCTTAATATTTCTTTTGGAATACCAGTTGATTCTTTGCCAAATATTAAATATATATCTTTTGAAGTATCACTATAATCGAATGAGGAATGTGGCTTATGACCATATCTTGTAAAGAAGTAATACTCACCATTATTTTTTGAAGTAAAGTCTTCCCAGTTCTTATATACATAATACTCTAATTTATCAATATAGTTTACTCCACTTCTCTTTACACTTTTCTCGTCCAATGAAAATCCAAGAGGTTCAATTAAATGAAGTCTTGTGTTAGTTGCGACGCAAGTACGCATAATATTACCAGTATTGGTTGGTATTTCTGGTTCATATAAAACTATATTTATCATTTTACTTTACTACTCCGCTTGCTTGTATTAATTTTTCTATATCTCTAATTGTTAAGCTATTAGCATCTTTCATTTGATATGCGATTACGTAATTATCTTTTACTACTAAGAATGCTGGATAAGTTATTTTTTTACCATTATAACCATATTCTTTTAATAATTCTGTTATCTCATCTTTACTTGCGTTGCTTGCATTTAAGTATACTGTATCATTTTTCACATTATATTTATTAAGCAAATCAACTAGATTCATCTCTAGGTCACGACATGCTTTATTATCAGCTGTACCTATATATAAATAGAAATTATCATGGCTATTTACATATTCTTTGAATTCATTTTTACTAATTTCTTGAACTTTGCCGCTTATTACTGGTGTACTAAACTCATATTTTTTATAATTTCTATACCAAGTACTCAATCCTAGAACTGCAAGTATTACTAGTATAAACATAACTATTACATATATATAGTTTTTTAAAGGTATTTGTTTTTCTTCTTCTATGTTTTTCTTTTCCATTTTATCACTCCTAGATTAATTATACATCAATGCAAGAAAAAAAGAAATTAGTTTTTTGCATCAAATTTCTTTCTTTCAACATATGCTAAAATTCTTTTACGAAGTCTTATGTTGTGTGGTGTAACTTCTACTAATTCATCACTATTTATATAGTCAAGTGCATATTCAAGTGTGATTGGTCTAGGTCTTTTTAATACAACTGTATGATCTGAACCAGACGCTCTTACATTTGTAAGGTTTTTACCTTTAACAACATTTACTGCAAGGTCGTTTCCTCTTGTATGTTCACCAACTATCATACCTTCATATACTTCTACACCTGGTTCTATAAACATAACTCCACGGTCTTCTAGTCCACCTAATGCATAAGCAGTTGCTTTACCATTTTCCATTGATACTAGAACTCCTAGCGGACGTTCACCAACATCAACAGTTGCCATAGGTCTATATTCTTTAAATGAATGGTTTATAATTCCGTATCCTTTAGTTAAAGTCATGAAGTTAGTTGTAAATCCAATTAATCCACGTGATGGAATTGTATATATAAGTCTTGTTTGTCCATTTAGGTTAGACATTGATTCCATTATAGCTCCACGTGTTCCTAGTTGTTCAATAACACTACCTACTGTATCATCAGGACATTCAATTTGAAGTTCCTCATATGGTTCCATTTTAACACCATCTATTTCTTTTATAATTACTGCTGGTTTGCTTACTTGAAGCTCAAATCCTTCACGACGCATATTTTCAATTAATATAGATAAGTGAAGTTCTCCACGGCCTGATACAATCCACGATTCACTATCATTTGGTTCTACTCTTAAACTAACATCTTTTTGTAACTCTTTGTTAAGTCTTTCTTCTATCTTTCTTGCAGTTAGAAGTTTACCATCTTTTCCTACAAATGGAGATGTATTAACTCCTATTGTCATTTGCAAAGTAGGTTCATCTACGTGTAATACTGGAAGTGGTTCTCTTTTATTTGGATCGCATAGTGTTTCACCTACTGATATATCACTAAGTCCTGCGACTGCGCAAATATCTCCTGCTTCTGCTTCTTCTATTTCTATTCTCTTAAGGCCAAGGTACCCAAACAATTTTTGTACTCTAAATTGTTTTACAGAACCATCTAGTCTTATACAATCTACCATTTGCCCTACTTTTATTTTACCATTGTGTACACGTCCTACACCAATTCTGCCTACATATTCATTGTAATCTAATAATGCTGGTTGGAATTGAAGCGGTGCATTAGGATCTCCACTAGGTGCTGGAATTTCATCTATTATTAAGTCTAATAATTCTTTAAATCCCTTTGTTTGAGTGGAAATATCTGGATCTAGGCTTGATGTACCATTTAGTGCTGATGCGTAAACAACTTTAAAGTCTAACCAATCTTCTTCAGCTCCTAATTCTATAAATAAATCTAGTACTTCATCAACAACCTCTAAGCATCTTGCACTTGGTTTATCTACTTTATTAACTACTACTATTGGTTTAACATGTGCTTCTAATGCTTTTTTTAATACGAATCTAGTTTGAGGCATTGTTCCCTCATAAGCATCTACAACTAGTAATACTCCATCAACCATATTCATGATACGCTCTACTTCACCACCAAAGTCAGCATGTCCTGGAGTATCTAATATATTAATTCTATAACCATTGTAATCTATAGCGGTAGTTTTAGCTAATATAGTGATACCTCTTTCTCTTTCTAGTTGGTTTGAATCCATTGAGATATTACTTACATCTTCATTTTCTCTAAATGTTCCACTTGATTTTAATATTTCATCAACTAATGTAGTTTTACCATGGTCAACATGGGCAATAATTGCGATATTTCTTTTCTTCATAACGTACACTTCCTTAAACAAACTTTCTACATTATACCACATTTTCTAAAAAATTCAATAAAAAGTAAATAATTTAAAAAGTAAATTCTATTAAAAATCAACCATTTTTTATAATTTTATTATTTTTAGTTTATTTTTTATAATTATTTAACATTATGTAATGGTGAAGGAAATGATAAATAAAAGTATTTGGTTAAAAGGTATAAGGGATAAAAAGTGTAATACACTTAAAAATGATATTAAGACTGACATCTTAATAATTGGGGGTGGAATAACTGGGCTTTCTTCTGCATATTTTTTGAAGGATTCTGGATATGATGTTACTTTGGTTGATTCATCTAGAACTTGTTATGGTCAGAGTTCTAATTCCACTGGGAAGTTGACATATCTGCAGGGATCAATATATGAAAAAATTTCTGATATATATGATATTGATACGGCGTCAAAATATTTATCTTCTCAAGTAGATTCAATTGAACTTATTAAGGATATAATTATTGAGAATAACATTAAATGTGATTTTGAAAGTAATAATTCTTTTGTTTTTACTAATAAAAAGGGTGAATTTAGTAGAATTGAGGCTATTGCTAAGCTATTAGATTATAATAATTTAAAATATAAGATGTTTAATAGCTTACCTATTAAGTTTCCGTGTATTAATGCGATTAAAGTTAATGATACTGCGGTTTTTAATCCTGTAAAATATATGATGGGGCTTAAAGAAATTATTAAGGATAATAATATTAAAATATATGAGAAAACTAAAATTGTTAAATTAGAACGTACTGATGATGGTTATATTGCTTTTACGGATAAATATAAAATTACAACTAAAAAAGTTGTTCTTGCCTGTTTCTATCCTTTCTTTTTAAAACCATTTTTTTTCCCATTTAAAACTAAAATTAAAAAAGGATATCTTTGTGCAGCAACTATTGATAAAAATAGAAGATTTAACTCAATTAGTGAGGATGATAATATATATTCATTAAGATATCACACTGATTATAAGGATTACATTATATATGCTGGAGAAGAAAGAGATTTGGGTAGTAATATGGATAATGAGAAAAACTTTGATAATTTATTTTGGGTAATGAAGACTCAGCTTAGTGAAAATATTAAGTATTATTGGTTTAATTATGATATTGAAACTAGTGATCATCTTCCACTAATTGGATACTTGGAAAAAGATAACCCCAATCTTTTGATAGGTACAGGGTACAATTCATGGGGTATGACAAATGGCACTATTGCAGGAAAAATAATAAGTGATTTAATTATGCAAAAAGAAAATAAGTACTCTACTCTTTTTGATCCAAATAGAGAGTTCAATGTAAACAAACTGACAAGTTATTTGAGTTACAATCTGTCAAATGGATACCATTATATTTTGTCAAAAATAAATAAAAATCCCTCATTTTATAAGGAATCTATGATAAAGGAGATTGATGGAGTTAAGTATGGGATTTACACTGATGATAATGGCAATGAATTCATTGTTAAAAGTACTTGTCCACATTTAGGATGTGGGTTGGTTTTTAATAGTATTGATAAAACCTGGGATTGTCCTTGTCATGGTTCTAGGTTTGATATTAAGGGTCGGGTTGTAAAGGGTCCTAGTTTATATAATATAAGCGTTGATAAAAAATAGTAATAATATTATAATCTTCTTATGGAGGATTTATGATGGGTAAAGACAGGGTTATTGGCGCTGGTTGTGGCGTTATATTAATAAATGATAAAAATCAAATACTTATGGGTAAGCGAAGTGATAACCCATTGACTGCGGATAGTGAAATGCATGAAGAAGGTTCTTGGAGCCTCCCTGGTGGTAATATTGAATATGGTGAAACTTTTTATGAAGCTGGTAGGCGTGAAGTAAAGGAAGAGGCTGATATTGATGTTGGAAGTTTAGAGGTTTTTTGCGTTCAAACTGATATGAATCAATTTGCACATTATGTTTCTGTTGGAATGCTATCAAGAGATTTTGTTGGTGAGGCAAAGGTTATGGAGCCGGGTGAAATCGTTGCTTGGAAATGGTTTGATAAGGATAAAATTCCAACTAATATATTTTCTGCAAGTAAAAAAACTATCGAGTGTTATTTAAGTGGAAAATTCTATATTGACTAGTATTTTCTTTTTTTTATTATTTTTTTTACTTTTACATATATGAAACTTATTACAAATATTATTAACAGTATTCTTATTGGAACTTTCATTCTTGAAGTTATTTTAGTTAGTATTGTCCAGTTTTTTCCTAGGGAAAAGCCAAAGTATACAAATACAAATGTCCATGGAATACTTCCTAATGTTGTGTAAAGCAAAAATTTTTTAAAAGAAAGTCTTGTTACTCCTACTGGTAGAGAGATTAATGTTCTTATTATTGGAATGTTTCGGCCGATGCATGCGGCTAGTAATCCATATTTTTCAAACCATGTGTCTGTTTTATCTAAATCTTCTTCTTTCATAAAGAAATATTTCCCATATTTTTTTGCGAATCCTTTTCCGCCATAATAACCCATTCCATATATTACAATTGCACAAAAAACACTTCCTAAAAGGCCGGTTAAAAAGGCACCAAAGAATGTAAAGATTCCCTGCCCTGCTAGTATTCCACCTGTTGCTAATATGAGTTCGCTTGGTATTATTATAATTACTGCTTCTAATACCATTCCAAAAAACATTCCGAAGTAACCATAATTATTTATTAAGTTTAAAACGTATTGATCCATATAGTATCACCTATAAAATTATATTGTTTTATTTTTTTTATATACAATGAAACGGCATGAAACAATGGAATTTATATATAGCGTGAGTGAAATTATTAATGGTATGTACAAACTAATCTGCGTATGATATTATATTAAATAGAAATATTAGGATAATTTCAGTTATGTTTTTTTCAATATGACTGTGCATTTATTTAATATAATTGAATAGAATTAATGGAGGATAATTATGACAGAAAAATTAGTAACGTTTTTATTAGGAGTTTTGGGAGGTATTAAGGCAATTCCTTTTGGAAGAGAATTGATTGCATTTTTACTTTCTATGGCACCTATTCTGGAACTTCGTGGAGGAATACTGGCAGCTAGAGCACTTGGCTTAAATCCGGTTGTGTCTTTTATAATTTGTTATATTGGAAATATATTACCTGTTCCTTTTATACTTTGGTTAATTAAATCTATTATAGATAAGATGCGTACAAGTAATGTAGGTTGTTTCAAAAAATTTGTACTTTGGCTTGATAAAAAGGTAGAACAGAAAAAGGGACAAATTGAAAAGTATGGTTTTTGGGGATTAGTTCTTTTTGTTGGTATACCATTACCTGGAACTGGCGCTTGGACAGGATGTCTTATTGCTGCAATGCTTGAAATGGATAAAAAGAAATCTTTCTTGGCTGCTTGTATTGGTGTATTAATGGCTGGTATTATTATGTCTATTTTATCAATCGGTATATTTGATGGGATTTTGGGATAAACTATCTTTGTAGGTAGAATTTGATAATACATTTTACATATACCTTTTTAACAAATTTTTTTGTTATTTTTTAAAATTTAGTATTGACATCTATTTTATATATGTTATAATTTTAAATGTCTACTTGATGCGGACGTAGTTTAATGGTAGAACCTTAGCCTTCCAAGCTAACTACGTGGGTCCGATTCCCATCGTCCGCTCCATTTGAAATCAACTTACGGACTGAAAAGTTCGTAAGTTTTTTTATAATAAATAATATAAAAAAAGAAGAAAAAATTATCAAAATAATTTAATCCTCTTTTTTTATTTTTTGAATATGGGAATAAAATCTATGTCTAGCCAGCACTGAATTTGTACTCCCGTACAAATTCGTATATGGGAACTCCCATACCCTTTATTTTAAAAATATTTGAGATACAGAAAGAATAAATTCAGCCATAATAGAAGAATTTAATGCTAATCTAGCATGATAGTCTGGAATGTTTAATTTGAAAATCTCCATCTAAAATTGCAATTATTTCTTTATTTTTTAATAAGTTGTAATTAGTATTCATACATTTTCTCATTCCTGTGTTCTATATCTTCCATTTTTTGGGATAAATATATTCTATTCTTTCTTTTTTGGGTACATAATGTTTTTTGATTTTAGTTCTATTTGATTTTAAATCAGGTAATGCTTGTCTACAATATTTATCTAATTCACAAAATATATTTTGACAATCAATAAGTTGTAATGGTCTATTACCAATTTTTTTAAAATCTAAATTAAGTCTTTTAAACTCTTCGTCTTGATGTTCATACATATACCTAATTATATCCTCGTTACTCATTTTACCTTTATCAATAAAACACTTTTTTATTCCTCTTAATGAACCAGGCCCTGCTACTGTAAATTCATCTTCTTTCCAATTTACCACTTCACTATAATTAATATCAGTTACTAATTGATAAGCCATAAAATTACCTATTAATGGATAACTTTTAATTATATTAAATGCTTGTTCCATAGTTTTACATTTAACAATTTTACTTTGCATTTTATCTTCATTAAACATTTTATTTAAAAGTGCTAAATGGTTAGCATGTTTTCTATCATAACCAAATGCTTTATTAGCACAACTAATATAAGCATCATTATAAATTTTAGTTCCATTTGATATCGCACTTTCTAATGTTTTTGAATAAGCTTTAACATTAAAAGTCTTTAAGGTAATATCTTCAAAATTATTTAATAATAATTCCCAAGTTGATTCTTTGTTAAATAGTTTAAATATTAGTATTCTAAATAACATATCCTCGTCAGTATAACTTTTACCATTATAAATTACATTTTTTAATAAATACTGGCTAACTCTATCATTAACTCTATAACTATTGCAAAACTTATATTCTTGTAAGATTTTATCATTAGTCCATGGAGCAGATTCGCCATTTAATTTTTTTATAAAAATATTTTGTCTTTCACAAGCAAAATACCAATATAAATCATAAACTTCTTGTCTTTTTTTCATATTTACCTCATACATTTTGGATCTCTTGAGTTTATACATTTTTTTAATACTTTTACTTTATCTTTATCTTCGATATAATTTGCTATTATTTTTTGACCAATACAACCACTTTTACATATTTTATAATCTTTACAAGTAGAACAAGAATTATTAGTATTTAACTTTCTAATATTTGAAAAATAGGATGAATTATACATTTCTTCAAGAGTATTTTCTTTTATATTTCCACTGATACCAAGTTTGGTAAAATACTTTATAGAATCACAAGGATATGCAATACCATCGAATCCAATAATCACAATTTCATCAGCAATAATACAAGGAGTATTTTCAACACCTAGAATATTCCATGGACTGCCTAATCTTATTTTCCCCTTATTTCTAAGACTTACATATAACTCTTTTATCATCAATAATTCTTGTTTAGTTAAATCCATTTCTGTTATTCCTTTGCCATGAGGAACAAATCTAAGCAAACTAACTTTATCAAAATAAGATTTATCATTAAATAAATTTAAAGTACTAGTTACAGTGTCATTCATTTTAGGAATAGAGTCTTTTGAAACTGTATAATGAAATCCTAATTTTGCATTATAATCTTTAAAAACTTTATCAAAAAATTCAGTATGAGAATATGTAGATAAATCTTGTTCATCTGATAAAGTATCAGCTAAAGAATATATAATTTTATTTAAACCATTATGTAATAATTCTCTATATTTATTTAAGTTTTTTTCATTTCTATAAGCAAAAGTATATAGTGTTGAATTCATACCTGATTTTGAAGTCACTTTTATTAACTCTGGCAGTCTTTCATACATTAAAGGTTCCCCACCAGTAAATACTATTGTTTCTACATTCATATCTTTTGCTTCATATATAATTTTTTTTACATCTTCAAAATCTAATTCTTTTACATTATTAGAGCTATTAGTTGCACTACTTGAGCAATGCTTACAATTTCTAAAACATCTATTAGTAAGTTCAATTTTTACCTCTTTTAACATTGTTATTACCTCCAAGAAATTTATATAAGAGATTATACAATAAAGTACAAAAAATTCCCATACTTCTTTGTAAAAATATAGGAATTACTATATAATATTTTTTAGAAAGAGAATTTAGTTCGTAACTTGTTGTTTATTCGCTCCATTTGAATGTAACAGGCTTAAATATTAAGTCTGTTTTTTTATACCTTAAACCCACGTAGTTAGTTTGTAAAGGCAAATTGTTTCTCAACTAAATAAATAATAAATTTTTTCTTATAATTATTCATTGTAAAAGGCCCCATTATTTAATGGTGCCTTTATTTTAGACATTAAAAATGAATTAGAAAAGATATTAATTTGTCTTATTAGAATTATATATTTCTATATATCCAGATTCTTCCATTACTTTATTATTCATATTTTCTATTATATCATCAACTAGATTATACCATTTTACTTGTATACTAAATCTTTTCGTTTCATACTTTTCATTTCTATTGAGACATCTATCTAGTGGTTGTACAGTTAATGGTCCAAAATGGACAGCACTTGAATATGTATTCTTTTTGGATAAGATTAGTTTTTTTATATCTTCTTTTTTAATCCATATGAAATCATCTTTCACACCAAATAAAATAGCATCTATGGATTTCACACTTAGATTACCTCTAAGGATAAATCTGTCAATTGCTTTTTCAAGAATAGCATCTTGATTTATTTCTTCATTTATTAAATCTATTTTACTTTGGTTAGTGAGTTTATATTCTAAAGCTGATACTCTATTCTGCCCTCTTCCATTAATTGTTCCATCTGCATAATGATATTCAAGATAATTAATAACAGAATTATGACTTATTGAGTTTGAGATTAAAAAATCAATAAAGTTTGATATTCCCTCGACATGTACTGAATTTTTTACTCCCTTTTTTATACTTATTCTTTTTACTTCATTATTAATTTTTATTACAATATCATATTTTTTCTTTCTATAGTCACAATAACAAGTTATCATATCTTCATCTTTGATGTTTATAAACAAGTCATCTATAAATTCTCTATACATTATATTTAATTCTTTTACTTTTCTATTATTTAATTCATTGCGTATATCTAATTCATTTTCAAATCCATTTCCATTATTATTAAAAATCATTTTTTCACCTCACAGAATATTATTGTGCATAACTTTTAAAATTCCTTTATAAAAGTGAAAAAATGTTAATATTTTATTTTTATAGATAATTATCTAAATCAAATTCAAATTCTATCATTCCAGAATAATCATCTTTACCAGCAAGCCAATAGTCTGTATAGAATACTATATATATTATAAATTTATTTTTTAAATATCTAATTGCCTTTATATTTATTTCTGGTTCAATATTTCCCAGCTCTTTTATATTTAACCACGTTTCACCATGGCAGATGTAATTCTTAAAGTCTATTGATTCACATAATGGTATTTTTAATAAAGTTTCTAATTTAGTATTTAAACAAAAACTAAATGAATACTCTTCTGATTCAATAACAAAAGATAATGTTTTGAATGTCTCATACGAACTTTTTTTACCTTTTCTATATTTTACTTGTTCCTGTGTAACTAATTTAATATCAATGTTTTCATCTTTAACGTTTTCTAATTTTCCTATTTTAAACATAATCTTACCTTCTTTATTTATTTTTCTATTATAATTTTAAAATTCATTAATATGTGATATATTTGTTACAAGGAGAAATGATTATGAAACTGTTTATTGGATGTTCATCAACTAATAATATACCGGATAAATACTTAAAGGATTGTAGTAATTATTTAGATGAACTATTAAGAGAAAATGATATTGTTTTTGGAGGATGTTCTACTGGTTTGATGGGCCTTGCCTATAATATTACTAAAGAATACAATAACAAAGTAATTGGAATATCTCCTACTATATTTAAAAGTGATTTAGATATTCTTGATTGTGATGAAAAAATAATAACTGATAATACTAGTCGTAGAACTGAGGAATTAATTAATAACTCTGATGCACTTATATTTTTACCGGGTGGTATTGGTACTATTTATGAATTATTTACTGCGATTGAATTAAAAAGAAATCATGAATTTAATAAACCCATTGTTTTATATAATTCTAACCAGTACTTTACTAAATTGTTGAATTTTTTATCCACAATGTATGAGGAAGGGTTTGCTGATTGCAATATAAAATCATATTATCACGTATCTGATAGTGTGGCCGATACTATTAAATATTTAAATAAATAAAGAGGCAATGCCTCTTTTTAATTTATTGTAGCTATTTCACCATTTATATTTAATGAATCTTTACTTGAAAGATAATAAATAGTTTTTGAAATTGTATTTAGTTTTTCTTGCTTTTTAATGGTTTTTCTCTTACTTTTTAGTGATTTATCTAGTTTAATTGCGACTGCATTAACTCGTATGATTGGTCTTAATTCAAAAGCTAAATCTCTTGTTAGGCTTTGAAGTCCTAGCTTTGAGATATTATAATCAGTATCATCTGTTATTGTAGTTAGAGATACATTTACTATAGTACTGCCTTTTTTCATATGTTTAGATGCTTCTTTTGAAATTATAAATGAACCCCCTATATTCAGTTTAAATGTTTCTTCAAATTCTTCTATTGTTATTTTACTAAAATCTTTATCATAAACAATACCAGAGTTATTTATAATTGTATCTATTCTACCAAATTTTTTTATAACCATTGTAATTGTCTTTTTTACATTTTTTACTGATGCGGTATCTGTTTTAATTACTTGTGTTTCAACATTATAATTATTTTTTATATATTTCCTTAATTCATAAGCTTTTTTTCTATTTTCATTATAACAGATTACAATGTTATATCCTTTGCTTGCGAATAGTACTCCTACTTCATTTCCTATTTCTTCTGTTCCATCTGTTATTAAAACAACCTTTTTATTCATAATTACTCCTACTGCATATTTTTAGCGTGCCCTTAAATTATACTATAAAATTTTAATAATTGCCACCATTTATTATAGTGAATGTAATTAATGAAGATTTAATTGATTTTGTTGATGGAAATGTTATGATTAATGGTACTTCTCATTGGAGATAATATAAATCACTTATTGATGATTTTTAAAAAAATTCCTCTTTACTTGTGTAAAGAGGATTTATATATTAATATTTTTTTACTTTAACGTTTGTATCAGTTTCTTTTTTTATTTGTTTTTCTTCAAGCATTTTCTTTAATTGTTCTAAGAATGCTTTTTTATATTCATTTTTTAATATTCTTTCTATTTTCTTTTTTCCATAGCC
>ERZ772860.215-NODE-215-length-56618-cov-94.897283_pt1 | contig 56618 bp, 73 predicted proteins | sample MGYA00511342_ERZ772860 | MGnify/ENA primary metagenome ERZ772860 (study PRJEB29015, sample SAMEA2737665) | human gut metagenome | biome: human gut; feature: human-associated habitat; material: faeces | place: China | collected 2012 ... | reverse complement strand
TAGCCCTTCTTGTCATAGATAACCTTCAAACGGAGCTTTTTCTTAGTAGCAATCATAGGATCAAGCATCTGCTTTGTCCAGTCAATCATCTCCTTGAATGTAGAAAGCTCTGCATCTGGTCTCTGTGGGTAGAAACAATCAAGAATTTGGCAAACTCGTCCAAACTGAGCGTTATCACGCTTCTGTAAGTCTTCGTCTGTCTTAATATACATTCCCTTTGTATTCTTCCACTCCGTCATAGTAGCTGTCTGACCATTCTCATTCTCAAATACAATCTCGAGAAAATCGAGACCCTGAGGAGACTTGTTACAGTTTACCTCTTTAAGAGTGATGTTCTGGTTGATGCCCACTGGCATATAACTACTATTACTAAATTCTTCGTTGTTAATTGCGGCTGTCTTTGTACTAAACATAATCTCTATTATTTTAATATACGTAATGCTAACATATCAAGTTTATTCTCAGCATAGTATGCTGTTGATCGAACGAACCGATATACTAATTTACTTAAATATTCTATCCCAATGTGTTGTAAGTGTCCCATCTTCATTACCTTCTGCAATAACGATATCCTTTCCAGCTATGTGTCTTGCACGAGCCTCCATGATGGTATCAGAGACACCACCTTTAAAGGATATATGTGTTTCATTTCCTTTGCGATATACATAACCTACCGCATCGGCTAATCCACACACGATTTTACTCAGCTTACCAACTAAGTCTAGCTCTTTTGCAGAAACTTCAACACCGTCCTTTTCTGTTACGGTGTCTTTAACGTGACCTACAAGAATAAATTCGTCACACAAATCTCGGAACATATCAACTACTTTCTTTACTGCATCTCTAAGATACTTATAGCCAGCACCGTTAGGTAAGGTAGTTACGTCTGTGCCGTCCCATTTCTTACCCATTGGAGTTTGGCGATAGAGTGTACAAGCATAACTCATACAAATATCCTCAAGTCGTGTAGCATTGTCAATAGTGATATGCTTATAGAAATTATGACCTACTTCTTTATTCTTGGCACGAATGGCACTTGCTGCTTCTCCTAAATCATTGATCGTACGACACTGGATGGCCATCGCATCAACGAAGACAGAGCCTCCCTCAAGGTCTATGATAAGGTTATTATCCAGCTGTGCAAGACAAGATGTCTTACCAGCCTTTGGAAGACCATAGAGTATAAGATATCTAGGATTTTCAGAAACTGCAGGAATTTTACTAGTAGGTAATGTTAAACTCATGATATAATGATACTAAAAGTTTTAATTAAAGCTTAATGTTAATACTAATGATTGTCTTCTTAATCTCTGGACTAAGTGAAGAGATGAAGTTGTAATCACTAAAATCAGAGTAACTATAAATGTCGGTACCAATCTGAATCTCATCATTGTAGAAAATGATAGGGAGACCATTCTCAAGACGGTAAATCTTACCGAGCTTAATACCCTTCATAATACTCTTCTTCTTGCCATAGTTAGCAAGAATATCACAAGCCTTTGCGAACAAAGCGTCGCCCTTCAGAGGCTTGTAGATATAAGTATGATCCAACTCGTTGAACATGGCATCAATCAGATTATCGTCCTCCTTCTTTGTGTTAAACAAATAAGAGTTGTTCTTCTTTACAGTAGAAAGAATAATATCATCGAGAATCTGAGAATAAATGTTACCATTGTTAGTGTTCTTAATGTTGTTGTCAGTAAACTTAATATCGTATGTTGTCATAATTCAGCCTAAATTTTAATTGCTTAACTTTCTATCAAGTTGTTATATGCTAAGTCATTCTGGAATTCAAGTATGCAGGGCTTTCCCGCGTCTCGATTCTTCAAGATGTGTAGATACACCTTATTCTGAGTAGGTAAATGGCTCGGGCCGTATTCTTGTATTCCAAGAATTTCAGGCCTATGAATAACTATAACATAATCGCTAGCTTGAAATAAAGCATCAGCAGATGAAATGTCGCTTCTCATAGGATAATGCGACAAAGGATTGTTTATTCTTTCTGGTGATTCAATATTTCTATTCATCTGTGCTAGTTGCAACACTGATGTCATAGGATACTTTTTGGCACTTATGAAAACTCTTTCGAGCTCCTGCATGGTTTCTATAACGCTGCCTATCGGCTTCGTCAATAGAGCATGGTCATACATTATCACAAAGTGCTTATCGGTACCCTTTATATATGTATTATAGAAATACTTAATAATGTCTTCTGCTTCCTTGGGAGTTGTAGGATTATCTACAAACCATATAGGATACTCCTTTAGTTGATTAGATACTGAGATGACTTTTCTGAAGGTATCGTCATCTAGGTCCGTTTCCGAACTATACAAAGTCGAAGTCGTTTTCCTAAGCTTACTAGAAAGCGTTCTTCCAACTTGCCTAAATCCAACCATCTCTAACGAGAAAATCAGAATCACTATTTCTTCACCAGGATTCAAATCAACAATATCAGTTGAGATCTCATTAGCAAATGAGCTCTTACCACTTCCTGAAATACCAGCTATGGTATAAACGGTATTAGGTTCAATACCTCCCATACACTGCTTATTAAACTTAGCCCATCTAGTCTTTAGAGATATTATAGAGTGATCTCTGCGACCAGATATGTAGTTTATCGCCTCTTGGGCTACAACTGACATTGGTCTTATAAGATTAGATAAGTTCTGTTCCATAAGTCGATTCCTCAATTTTAGAGTTGTCTTGCATTTCTTCCTCAGATTCTTCCCACTGATGGTCTACGAGCCATCTCCACATCGTCTTCATGTAACTTAGTTTACCCTCGTTAGTCTTTTTCTTCATTTCGAAGTCAAGACACTGAATAAGATGCTGAGCCATAGCTTCGCTTTGACCTACATAAACATTAAATAAATGTCTACACTTGTTAACGTTGGCTCTCAGATAGTTTTTAGTACCATCTGGTCGTAGAACGTATATTGGGTACATTTCATAGAACAGATCGAAATAGTTCTTTTTTGGGCGGACTACATCCTTAAGCGTATCTGTTGCATGATATGTAATTGACTTACCTCTCTCGATCGAGGTAATAAGTCCCTGAGAAATTAAGTTTGATATTTCTTCGTCGCTAACTAGGCTGACAATTTTGCGGACGTCTTGATTATAAGTTTTTTGATTCTTATCCAATACCAAACTTAGGAATATTAATTGATTTGAATTTAGCCCTGGAATATCCAGGAGTTTTGTGTTTAGTTCAATAATCATCTTATATACGTTGATAAACGATTAATCATCGAATATTGTCAACTGGCGATTAACAAACTCACTAGCTATCTTTTTTGCTTTGCTAATGTAGTACTGGTAATCCAGATGACGTTTCTCTATTGGTGTGGCATCTATCTTGTTAAGAAGTCGGACTCCATATTCTGTTATTTTTGTTTCAGAACGACTTTCGTACATTTTGTCTTTAATTCTTATAAGATAGTAGCCACTGCTTGACGCGTAGTATCTATTAATACGTTGAATTAGGTTTCCACCATATTCAACTTTTGATTCCTTGTTTACGCTTTGTGACATCAAGAAATCACGGATATCTCTATCCTTCTTAATAAACTTGTCTATCGGTTCATTGTTTAAAAAATAGTTTATCACAGCTTTGGAGATAACAACTGGTGTCATGCTGTTGTTAAGACCAATTTCTGTGATAAACCTGCCTTTCTTTTCTATCAGTCTCGGATCTCCAGATTGGGAATATCCTTTGCGAACACCAAAGTAATTGTTCACGTCGTACTGATAAAACGACTCGTAATCATCGGATTCGAATGTCAACTGGGTTAATTGCTCAACTTCCTTAATCGCATCGGCTATTGCGAAGCGGGCGGATTTGTCGGCAATGTAGACGACACCATCTGTATTGACTTGTACAATCTTACAATTCAATGCCAGAAGCCTGTCCACCAGCATAAGTAGTATAAGTTGCCCATTTATACGTATCTTATATACGTTAAGTGGATCATAAGCCCAGCTACTTTCTTGTTGCATCTTTCCTGTAAGAGCATTAAGAGCCTGTTTAAATGCCTTAGACTTTAATAACTCTCCATTACGTTTGGCAGCCAAGCGCTCCTTGTATAGAGCGCTGTACACATTCCAAAAATCTTCTCCTAAGTGAACTGGAAGCCAATGGTTTATAATGGCTAGCGAAGGATACATAGACGTAACGTCGGAGTGTCCTATAAACTGTTCATCTGTAGGTTTGTAGACTCTAGGTTCATTGATGGTATGTATACCACCTTCACCTATAGAGTAGCAAATGTTTGAGAGAACAAACTTCTTCTCATAGTTTTCTTGTTTCTTATCAGACTTACTTGCGTTGCAAGTAGCATTCTTTACATCCAATAAGACTTCTTTCAACTTTGGGTTAGAATATTGTATAAATGGGAGTATGATGTCACCTAGACGAATGTTTCCGACTTTTCTGGTACGTGTTTTTAATTCGTCTTTTGTAGTTTTGTCAATGGCTAAAGTCTTTTTCAACAGTACTTCTTCTCCAAATCGTACGCCACTCATCGACAGTGCATCAAACCCCCATTCTTTTTCAACTTCAAGACGTAGTTCTACATCTTCTTTTACTTTATTAAGCAAAGTTTCAGTAGCTTCTACGTCGTTCACGTTATACTCTATCATAGCGTCAATATCACATTCCTGGATCTGCAGATCAAAGCTTCCTTCATACTCTTGTACATTTGGCATATGTAAGAGTATTTCTATTTCTTTTAAGCTTTTCTGCTGTTTGGCGCTATAGAGCATCAACATAAGATCAAACGAATAAAAGTAGTTTGAATACTTATATACTTTAATCTTATCAATATTTCCTGTTTTTTCCGAACTTATTATTTCTTTACTAAGATAATAGAGAGAACTACAAATTCTCGAGTATCCTAGTCGCTTCATTCTACTACAGAAATGTATAATGTAACTTATGATTATGTCATCATAATGCTTATTGTTGTAGCCGCACATTATATGATCAGTTCTGTTGGTGTAGAAGAAGTCAACTAGTTCTTCTAGTTGATTTTTACGACAGGATATCTCGAATTTATATAGTTTATGACTCTCTGAATCTTTACAAGTACAATGAAAACAGTTTGGAAAAACTTCTATGTCATATAGAACTACTGGTCTTTCCTTTACTATCATAGTTCCCTAGTGAGGGTTTGCACCTCGCAGTCATATCCTTTCGGAGCACACTAGGGTAACCAGTGGTGTCCTGGTCGGTTTTTGAAGAAGTTACGCCTTAAGCTGCCATTCGCATCTTATTTGCGCCTGGTAACAGGAGTCGTCCTGTCTTCTTGCGATGGTCTTTAAGGTTTGTACAAACAAGATTACTGCGCTTTGCTTTTACCTTATTTGTCTCCTTACGAGCCATCTTGATGACTTTGCTGCTTTCTGGAAGATTGTTTACTCCTCCATGTTTAGCAGTCTCGCCATTGTCTTTTATCTGAGCAACTTCCTGCTCAGTAAACTTGTCGTCCGAATGCTGGAATCGTCCTACAAGTTGTAATTTGTCATATTTAGATACAACTAAGTCTCTAATATGTTCTTCTGCGGCATTCTTTTCTGCTTCCCAAACCGGGAACTGCTGCGCGTAGAACAAATCGTCTTTCTTAACCGGGCACGGGTGCTTTCGCTCCCATTTCTGCAACTTGTGTTGAACATACCCTTCCATGAGCTCGGTATGGTTAAGCTTCGTAACCTTTCTGCGAGATTCAATTTTGATCGAATCACGCTTGAGCAGTATGAACCAAGGTTTCTTACGGGAAAGACCATGGATACAATGTTCTTTACAGAACTTAGAAGTAGTTCCATGAGACTTGTTAAAGTCTTTAAGCCACTTCTCTTTGATGTCACGATATTTTTCAACATAATCGTCCAAATATTGATTATTCTGGGTATTCATAACGTTGTCTCCTATAATTAAGCTGCCTGTTTAACTGACTTTTGTTTAATTTCTTTAACCTGTATAGGCTTCTTGTTTACGGCTTTAGCCTTAACTTTGAGCCCACGACGAAGCTTGCGTCCTTCAGCCTTAGAGCCGTGACGGAAGTTATATGTGTTCTTCTCAAGAGTCTCCTTAGCCTTCTTCTTAGCTCTACGGAGATTGTAGAAGTTCACACTAGCGTTCTTTGAGCACTCGATGGTATGAGGATCTCCTCCCTTCTTGTACTTATTATGATTGCCTGACATGTCTATACCAGCCTCCTCAAACGGAGACTTATCATCAGAACGATACTGATAGAATGTAGCATTACCTACAAGATCACGCAGCTTTACTACAGCGCTTGCTGGCACATCCTTAAAGAATGCTGTAGAGTTAGTAATGCATGCAGACTTAATGCCGCAATCCTTTACCAACTTCTCAAGCTCCTTCTTTTTCTTCAGAACAGAATCACATACAACTGTAATGTTGTATACAGTAGCGTTGTCCCACTGTTTCTTTGCGATGTCTATCACTTTCTTAGTGTCTGCATCATTGAGATGCATACGCTTGCACCGACGGGTAACTGATGCGATATGACGAGCCATAGAGACATTACGACGCTCTTCCTGCTTCTTCAAACGGTCCTCCAGAGTGATTTTAACAGGCTCTGAAGCCTTTTCCTTTTTGGAGTCGATCAATTTATCCATGATGCTCTTTTTGCGCGCCTTACGGGCCTCTACGCGAGCCTTAGAAGCGGCATATTTGGCCTCTTCGTGAGCCTTCTTTTCAGCCTTTTTCTTAGCCTTAGCATCGTCTTTCGCTGCAGCGATTTCTGTATTTTTTACAGCAGCCTTAGACTCTTCCTTCTTAGCTGCCTCAGCCTTAACTGGTGTAGTTCCTATCTTAGCCTGAACCTTCTTGAGGTTCTTCTTGTTATTCTTCTTTGACATAATTTTGATAATTTAATGTGTTAATAATGTTATTTTTAAGGCAAGGGATTCCTTATTGTGGTTCGTGTAAGCCTCGATCTTACTCCTTTCGGCGACCCTTATATTTGTCTCGAACCTATAGCGTTTAAGCTGCCAGATCCATCTCGAACTTGTCTGCAATAGTGTCCTTAATCTCAATAGAAGTCTCATTGTTAAACTTCTCGAGATTAGCGTCAAACTTATTTGCTAGTAGTTGTTGATCGTGGATAAGCTGAGCAATCTTAGCTGATGAGAATATCTCACGCTTAGGCATAGCTTTCAATCCCTTTTTTGCCTTAGTTGATGGATCAAGTGTCTTGATCATCTTAAGTTGTGCTATTGCCTCCTTTGCCTCGCATGCTGCGAAAATACTATAGTTATTTGTCTTCTTAAAATCCTCGTAAGAGAATGTAGTTGTACCTGTGTTAAGAGCTACCAAAATACCCTTAATCATAATACGCTTCTCACTAAGCTGTACAATCTGGTTATACAAGCTCTTGAGATCTAAGCCAGAACCCTGCTTTGCTGCAATTGCCTTCTTAGACATGAGGTTCTCTGCTCGAATAATTCGCCAATACTTGTTGATAGTAATATCAATGTTCTTACGAATTGTAATGATGTTTGCTGAGTTCAATTTAATTGATTTCTTATTCATATAGTTTGATTAAAATTAAACAATTTACTTGAATCAGCCATTTACCTAGTTCCTATATTACATATAACTGTAATAAAGAATAAAAGACATCCATTGGCAATCCTACCCCGCAGGGCGGATTACCTATTCTCCGCAGAGAACGTTTAAGGATGCCTTTCAATATAAACTAATAATATTGTCTTTGCATTTCGTTATAAACAATAACGATAATACCATGCATGAATGTGTACTCTTCTGCTCGCAGTTCATACACCATTCCCGCAGGAATGTTTCTGTTTATGGCATTACACGTTTAGCGTTTACAATTCCATACTCCAACTCAATCATTGGCTTACCTATGCAGTCTTTAACATGCAAAATTTCTTTACGACCGTTGATATTGATAACAATTTTATCAGGATACTCTTGCTGAGCGTTAAGCCTTGGCCCTGACACCCGGGACCCCGCAGGGTCCGCTCCTACGCCATCAGCAATGCTAGAATTCTGACATACTTTTGTCGCAACATCATACAGTCGTTCTACGACCCAGTTAAAGTTTTTATCTTTAACTCCTTTCATCACAATTTCTTGTGATAGTCCTTCCATAATAGCTTTTTGGTTAAGCCCTGTGGAAAGACTCACTAGTGCATCCCATACCTTGAGAGCGAAACTCTCAAATGGTAAGGTTTGCTCGCAGCCGATTATCTTGTTCCAAAAATGAAACTTAGTTGAACCCAGAGTAATACTACCATCATCGTTAATGGTATAGATTTTGTATTTCTCTGTATGGTCCAACTTTTCATAAACGGCTGCTTTAATCTTCGGTTCGGAGAGCATTACTGCAATAAGCTTAACACTCTTCTCAGTTAAAACAGCCTCCATGAATCCTACGCGATCTTATCAGCTGGTTTTGACTCTGCCTTCTGGCGCTCGTAATCAGCAATGATCTTCTCATTTGCTGAAATGGCAGATACACACTGTGCCTTAGCCTTCTGCAACTGCTCGATCATGGCGTCAAGACGAGCTATCTCACCACGGTTGAGGTCGTTAAGAATGACACCCAAATCCTTAGGATCTGAGAACACAGCCTTAGAATTCTTGTCCTTGAGAGCGTTCTGGACAGCCTCCTCAGTGGTCTCACCAAACTTGGTGCTATTCTCACCGAGAGGAATATCGATCTGGTTGTCGGTGCCCTCATTAAGACGGCAAACGACGTCACCGATTGCGTTCTGTTTTGTTGCCATGGACTCAATCGTAATATAGCCGATCGAGAAGCGACGAGGCGAACGATTGAGCACAAGGTTTACATTGGAGCTCTGCTTAGCCTGCTCCAAAACCTTGTCATGGTCTGGGTTGAACATACGGGTCTGAGGAGTAAATACGTCCTGACCAAACATTTTCGCACCGAGCATGCTCAGTGGGGTACGATTTGACTTAATAGTTGTTTCCACGATGTTTACATTAATTTCTGACATAATCATATCCTTTTTGATATCGTTATTGATTAACTAACGATATGATTGAAAAATATGGTGTATTTTGGCTACACCTTTGCCGTTGTTTATTGAATAAAGCAACGCTGATACGAAGATACTCGGTTACTACTTTGCTTACTTAGTTTCCTAAAGGAAGTTCTACTATTGTAGACGCTTTATCTAGACTTAGCTGCACTTTCCCTACTACAACAATAGGGTAGTAGGCTTGCAGCAGGAATTGCATACGTATGATGCAATTAGCATTTACTGGTTTATCCAGGCCCATCGTCTAAAGCTTTGAATGCTTCCTTTGCATAATCAAATGCTGAACTGTTTTCTGCTATTTTGTTCACGTTTTTTCTAACTTAACTATTCTAATCTTCGTTGGTGAAATTTTGCAGAGCAACTAACACTCATAGAATCTTAGAATTCTTATAACCCACGAAAATATGTAGAATCTCGGTCGTATTTCCCTTACTATACTTACAAGATATTCCCACACGATTGTTATTAAAGCAGATGATCTCTACTGCTAACTTATAAGCGACTGTCAGCTAGGTCTCCTTACTGAGATACTCGGCTTATGGCATGTACCCAGCGGTTGGTTATCGGAATGTCTCAGGATCAAACCCATCACAGACTTTACGGCTTTTTATATCTTTGCTGATATTTGCAATTTTTCTGTACCGGTATTACTACCTCCTATTTATAGTGCGCGAATATTGGGAATTCAACCCATACATTTCATCTTGTCACCCACTTATAAACGTAATATACATGTATAGAGACAGTATACACATATAATATACACAGTCGTTTTACAACATAGAATATAAGCTGCCCATCAATTTCCTGTATTGCTTCGAACCTTTATGTTTACATATACTGTTGCGCAGTATACTTTAGCACGGTTGGCATATCGGTTGGCACTCGATTTCTTCACCTCAAGCCCTTACTTACAACGTAAGATTCACTCTATGAAGGGACGTCAATTTTTGTTAAACATGTTATTTTTTAAACTTTCTAGGTTTTCATAGCTTATATCTTTTGCATACAACATACGCATATATAATATACCAGCTTACTACTCTGTAGAGACTATATAATATTGTATATCATAGTGCAAATAAACTATTAGTCTAGATTGTTTTGGATGAAAGTGGAGGTCAAATGATCCTGGCTGGATATATCTCGAATCAACTTTCTACCTGCTTTGCTATTTCTTATTCTAGGATAGCTCTCCATCAATTTTCTTTGACTGTAACGGAGTCATCGATCATAGTCTCATGAACGATTTAATTTTCATGGAAATTGGCTGTAAGTTCGGATTGCCTAACATCCTAATAATACAACTGGAATAGATTTTCACCGCGATCTTCACCCGCGTACGATACTCCCGTAGAGCTTCAATTAAGGGGCTGCCCAACCCTTGCGCTTGTTTTACTTTTATATACCGCATAAACAAGAAAAGCCTGGCGGTCACAATCAGACACTTCTACCCCATCCCTGGCACCCCTTCAACGGAGTTGTACTGAATCGAACAGTAAGGTTTTGGTATAGTCAGCAAACTCATTTAGTTTACTCTGTGTGGTATTACTCCCACAGTATTGATGCAGTTTTTCGGCCTTTATACTAGCTTTGGACACTAGAAACACTACCTACGGCTAATAATACTTCTATATTGTTTGGGATATCCTCGGTTCTTCCAGCACCATGCACCATACCATGTATGCAATTCTGTTCACCTACTGGGGACCAATATAGTTCGTCTCGTGTAACGTTTGTATATGCTTAGTATTATCACATATAATTACGATACGGTTCATTATGCCCTTCTTGGGACTTATGCGTTTTTAATTACACTACATCTTTTTAAGGTGTATTCAGCCTCATCCAGCTTGTCTCCAGACGGTTCTCACAAGTCCAGCTGTGCAATTACAGGAGTTGATACAACGCTTCTCCTACCTATATCAAACTGTTTCAATGTTTGATACATTTCATCCTACCTTTTGAGTGATCTCGCTCTGCAAGACAGAGTTAACATATTCTCGGATCCAGTTAATATTCGTACGTAGACTAATGGGATCTACTATATGTACTTACCCAATTATAGTGCATAGGGTTCTTATGTTTACTTATGCACATTGGAGGCGATTTGAATATAATCATTGAGCTCTCCCTTACGAATGGTAGAGTTGTGATTAGTGGAGTCGACCTTTTCTCCAGGTTCCATAATATACAGAAGTGGTACATACGACGTATCTGTCTTCTTAATTACGGTGCGTTTAACAATTACCTTTGCAGGTAACTGTTTATGATTACAAGATACAGTCTTTTCTACCCTAACGGTATCATGGACTGTATCAGGATTAGCACGATTCACTTGACCAAACAAATGGTCCATTGGTTGCTGTACAGTAGATGCTGCTACTGTTTGCACTGTCGTTGGAAGAGGAACATTCTTAAGATCGGCAATATTCATGCCGATAGTAAGAAATGCTGCCCCTAACAACGTGATCACTAATTTTTTCATACTTTGATAGTTAAATTATTTGCGTTCACTTTGCCATTGGATGTCAAAGGCTCTTTTAATGCGACCAACTAGTTGTGAACCAGTTCTCTTAATTGGCCGTATTATTTTTTTACCTGAGCCTTGGCTTTACCTTTGGCTTCCTTTTTCTTATCCTCGGCTGCCTTCTTATCAGCTGTTTCCTTAGCAGCCTTGGCAACAGCCTCTTCCTCAGCCTTGATCTCCTCATCGGTCTTGAACTCCAAGTCGATAATATTCTCCTTGGCGTAACCTACGAGCGGATCAGAAGGGTTGCGGAACAGATTAGAGATGATACCTGCATACTGTGTAGCGTTATCCAGCATAGAATCAGGCTTAACCTTAGCCATCATCTCAGGAGATACTTCACGATAGTATGCACGCTTAATGGCGATAACAGTCTTCTTTGCGAAGTTGTTACCATCCAAGAATCCCTGCTTCAAGCCCTCAACGAAGCTACCAGGCGCTGCAAGAACTGCTGCAGTAGCCTTGTCGGCAAATGCGATATTCTTGTTAGCTGCATCAATATGTTCCTTGACACGATCCTTTTCTGGCAGCTTGTTCTCCGCCTCGAGCAAAGTCTTACCCTTTGAGCGAACATCATCTGCACCAATGATTACGAGGCACTTTACAGCGTCTGCAATCTGATCATCGGTATACTTGCATACGCCGGTGTTCTTGTCAGTAGAATGGTCGCGAAGCTCACAGAACGCAGACACAGGAGATCCTGACGTAGCGGTAACATTGAAGAAGTGAGCACCAATTCCATAAGTAAGCGTTCCGACACGACCCGTAAGCTCAACAATCTTGCGAAACGTATCATGGAAGTTCATGTTCTTGAGACGCTCCATATCGTTCTTTGCAGAAGCGAGAGCCTTCTCAGCATTCTCCTTGTACTTCTTGTCCTTGGTGTTCTTGAGTGTCTTCTCAGCAGAATCGATAGCACGTTTAGCCTCGATAGAGCGATATGACTTATAGAAGTTTACACACTGCATGATGCTATCCATCAGCTTAGAGTCACGATTCATAGCCAAGAAGCCAGACAAAGCCTCCTTGAGCTCCTTTTCATCCTTGATCTTTGTAGGATCAAAGACCTTACCTGCTGTTGCAGCACGAGCCTGTGCGTCTTTGTCAAGACTCTTTGCGGTCTCTTCTGAAACCTGTACAGCTGCACCTGTAACCTCAACTGCTTCAGCATCATCCTTCGAAGGCAAGAGCTTTGTATCATCAAAGCTTACGCCAATCTCCTTCAAAGCTTCTGTAAGCTCTGGAAGAGCAGCCTTACGAATTACAACAGCGAAATCGCTTGAGCCATACTTGACCTCGTTACATACGCACACTGCGATGCCGAGGGCGTTAATGTGGTTGATCTTGTCGATAGCTCCCTGTGGGAAACCAGTATGCTCAGCAGCTTTCTCATCCAAGAAAAAGCGTTCGTGAGTCATTTTCAACAAATCTACCTGGTGGTTACGATCCATGCTTGACCCACCTGTTGTTGTGAGCATAGCTGCAGCTTCAACAGCTGCATCTGCATTATTACCACCATTGTTGTTATTCTGAGCAACTTTTACATTGCCCTTTCCATTATTTTTTGCCATTTTGATAATGTTTTTAAATGTTATTTACTAAAATTAATTAATACTTTCTGGGCAACTAACTTAAATTCAACTTGTGTCGAATATGAAGTTTGTTTTTAACCAGTCTCGTGGAGGTTTAGTGAGCACGTTAATATGCTCGTCTTCACCCAAGTTAAGCACAGTAACAGTATCTACTACAATTGTATCCTTACCTGCTGGTTTTGTCTCAGCACATGTACCAGCGCCCTCTGAGGGTTCCAAAGCCTGAAATGAGCACGTTGGTGCCAGCATGGGATTTGCAGAAGATTTAACTGTACTGGCTTCACTTTTATGGTCAACAAAGGCATAGTTGACCATACTCTTACCGGTAAAACCAAGCAAGAGACTTACGAGAATGATCCAGAACAACTTGTTGCTCTTATTGTATCTTGCGAAACCAAGAGCTACAAAAATCGAGAGAATCAATAATAAAAGTGAAGTCATTTTTGTTAAACTTTTAAGTTATTTTTAATTTTCCTACGAGTGCGACTTAACGCAGCTTTTATAGTGCCTGTAGGAATTTTCAGCACTTTGCTAATTTCATCAACTGTAAGATCTTCTACGTAAAATAAATTAAAAATCTTCTGTGTCTTCTTTGGGAGTTTTTCAAATTCCTTTAGAAGAGATTCGTACTCAAGAAGATTGACAAGATCTTCTTCTTCTGAAGAATTAGTTAATTCGACAGGTAGTCGGCCTGAGTCTTCTCCTAATTCCATGGATTTCTCCTTTACTTTTCGTAGATAATCTATAGCTGTTCGATTAGCTATAATTCTCAGCCATCCGCCAAAAGACGAATAATCTGTGAACGTCGAGAGTTTTTGGTGAACCTTAAGAAATACAACATTTGTAAGATCTTTAGCTTCATCCATGTCATTCACGTAACAAAAGAGCACGTTGTCAACGAACTCTTTGTAACGGTTAAACAATTTATTAAACGCTAGCTCATTTCCCTTTTGAGCTTCTTTTATGGTCTCAATCTCAGATTGAGTGATACGCTGATACTCCATATTGTGGGGTAGGGGAGATCTCTCTCACCCTACTCCTGATAAAACGGAAGATCGTACACCATCTTCTGACGGTATAACGACCAAACGTTGTTGACGAAATTGTTGAAAAGGATTATTTTCAAATCCTTTCCTCCTGTTTTCATTTTTACCTTTTCAAGTAGTCCTGAACCGATACGCATACGAGTTGTAAGTGTTTTGAACTTCATAGGACTGCTTAGGATCATTGTTTTCATAATCCAATCACCAACTCTACGCAAATGCTCGTTACACGCATATTCATACAAACAATTTTCGTCTAGGCTATCTCCTGCACAGAATATATGTGGTTCATAAGTAAAGCCTTTTTTAAGGTTATTATGGAACCAGTTAATCACATTTTCTATACCTTCTTCTTTATAGCCTAACAGACTAGCTCTGTAAATTAGTACTTTAGGGAAATACTCCATTTTATTTTTGTTTAATTAAATGTTTTCTTAATAAACTTAGAGAAATCTTCAAAATACTCATCTAGAAAACTAGCTTTTTCTGACAATGCGTTGTCAAATAGAACCATATTACCACATTTACATGATATGTTATAATAGTTTTCTAGGTACTTATAGTTCTCTTGAAACCATACCACCCAGCTATTAACCCATATCCAAAATGCTCGTTCTCCAGAGTTAAATACTTTGTTGATACCATCCAAATTTATAGAGTCTGCAAAATTAAAATTTTGAGACCCCTCATGTATTCCAAGGGCTTTTCTTAATGATGCATTCTTTTCATCTGTTCGAGGTATTCCTCTTCCAGTATTATAGATTGCTACATTTTCTTGGTATACACGGTCTATCCATCGCGTCTTTACGGCATACTTAATTCTTTCGTGTGGCTTCTTACCTATATTAGATAATCTACCAAACTCTGTACACCATTTAAATGCGAGGTTGACGACATGAGGACACCTGTCCTGTATCATCGCTTTATATCCCTTTGTCATAACTAATAGGAAGAAGTTGGGGAATCGAACCCCAAAACTGAACAGCCGTTCCAACTTCTTCTTCTCTCCACTTTGGTAGGAAACACCCAGACTAAACTTACGCTACGTTAGTATAGTCTACAATGTTATTTACATTGTCGTTTAATTTATAGTATAGTGCTTAATGTATTTACTTCCTTCTCGGATCAAAACTAAATCACGCCCGTATAGGTAGTTTTACAACATGCCTAGGTTGCTCAAACGAAGTCTAAGCGTATTGAGGAGGCACGTGGACGTGCGCGGCTCTGCCCCGCGGTCTCCGAAAATTAACTCATACACACTGTACATTCTTTGTAAATGTTCCGATGATCAGTCAGAACATTTGATTTGAGCCACTTTAGGTGCGCTCTAAGGCATTTTTGCGACACTCGTGGTTAATTACTCCACTTGGCGACATACTCTGGCCTCAGAGCGCTTAAAATATGGCTAAAAATATATAGTAATCCTCATGACACAAAGATACTTAGAGGGCTATATTCAGCATTTTTGATACATTTTGCAGGGTTCTGGTAAATACATATCTTCTTTACCTAAATCTCCCCGATACAATGATACGCACAAAACATATTGTTTGATCTACTGTCCCAATTTACTGTGTGGGTTCACATCTCTTCCTCTCATCGTGATACGAAGATACTTGATGAGAATGTTAATTCATTCTAAGATTCCTTCACCGTCGTTTTACAAAACCTATTGGTACCTGGGAATCTATGTACGTGATACGAAGATACTTGTACTAGAAGAAGAATTAGAAGCGATCGAACTGATAGTTGGAATAATACCAGCTGTTAGGATACTTGTCGCGCAACTCACGGTCGTGCTTCTCGTATTCACTATTCAGCTCGGTCATCTGCTTACGCTGATCTTCATCGATCTTCTGTGAAAGCTCGCGGAACTGATTTGGCGTAATCTTCTGGTCGTCAGGAACGGCGGTACCATCCTCCTGTTTACCCAGAAGACGAGCCAACAATTCTGTACGCTTCTTCAGAATGTCGAGAGTGATCTTTGCCTTCGCACGGTCCTTACGGACATTGAGAAGTTCCTTGATTCTAAGGAAGTCAGCACACTTGACGATTTCTTTGACCTGGGAGATCTTACGCTTCTCCTCGTCCTGACGGATTTCTTCTGCCGCCTTGTCTGCGATGTCTGTGACGAGGTTACCCTTTATCAATTTCTCTACTACGTTGTCTGCTGACACATTCTGCTGCTCTTTAGCAGCACCTTTTGTTTCTGCTTTTGCCATTTTGATAATGTTTTAAATGTTTGTAAATAAAATTAATTAACATATTGTTACTTCTCCCACACTCCAGGATGGATTCTTAACGAATACTGCGCCATTGTTATTAATGGTGATATCGCATGGAGCTTTGTGAGAGCAGTTAGCCAAATGAATGAGTGCGAATCTGGCATCTTTAGCCTGATTCTCGGTAGGGTATTTGGATTCGAATACCAATGTTTTTGTATTCTTACCCTTTACCTTACCCTTGATCGTATACACTGGGATCTTCCACATAGTCTAAAGGATTTAGCTTGTTTTTAAACTTGTCACGCTTATAAGCCTTTGCTTTGGCTTCAGCGTGACGCTGATGATACACTTTCTTAGTATTACGTTGTGTTCTGCACATAATTACATGTTATCTTGAACTGTTTTAAATACATAAATAACATCGGTAGAAATACCGTAAGAATCACGCATTCTCTTACTTACGCCACCAGACATAACTCTGATAGCATTTGTAAGAGATTCATTGTCAGGCTCATTAGTTATAGCCTCTGACAATGCAAGTAACAGCTTCATCTTGGAGTAGAAAAACCTGCCAAATCTTTTTTTCACATAGATGCATGCAGATTCTACAACAGAGAGTTCTGTAGCATTCTTAGCTTCTGCATGGCCGATAATAATGGAATTAACTTCCGTTTCATCCATTGTGACTGCATGCACATCTTTAACGTCGGGCTTAACTGTGTTCAGCTGTGAAGCTATTGTCATAACTTCTGATGCACTCAAATTAGCACCCTCATAAGAGATAATAATGTATCGCTTCATAGCTAATCCTCCTTTGTCGTTATGTTAGTACTGGAGGACTGCACGAGCTGCACATGCTTACCGTTGATAATAGTGTCAACGACTTCCGTGTTTGGAATATCAGGAGGAGTAATAGCATCGTATTGATCCTGTTTATCAGGAAGATTCAGATATACATGCTTGTTCATCTCGAACTCGTTCGATATACTCATCTTAGTCAATGGTTTCCCAGATTTTTCTAAGACTGATACCACATCACGCATAACCTTTTTAGGTATGCTGAAGAATACTGAGTCCTGATGTCTCCACTGACCTTCCGATCTCTGAAACTCTATAACGTCAGAACAGCCGGTAAATGTAGGATTATCAATATCCTGCATCATTTTTGACACCATGAGCGAATCATCATGTCTGATTTCACTCTTTGTCTGCTTCACATAGTCACATGATGACACTGTGGCAGCTACAATAAGCATGATTAAGCACATGCTAAGCTTTTCGAATAATCTCTTCATTTTGATAATTTATTAGAGATTCAACAAATGTTAACTATCCGGGTTTTAAAGATTCACGGAATCATCTTTTGTGGACCAGCTAGGGCTTGAACCTAGGACCTCCAGATTATGAGTCTGTTGCTCTAACCTGCTGAGCTACAAGTCCAAATGGCAGTTTTTCGTCTTGTTTTTACCCCTTTCTTAGATGCTGCCAAACTCTCCCTAGGGTGCTATAATGCGTGATTTTATACAGACTCGAACTGTTGTGTAGGCCTTTAACCTAATAAATCTCGGGGACAGTATAAACTGCCCCCTTGAAATGCAACTAATTAAACTTTTCCGTCCAGTAAGATATAAAATATATGAGACTGGAGAACAAGATTACTATCAACATAATAACTATTATTGCTAGCGAAAAAGCGCTGACATTAATTGTGCTATCTATGTTGGATAGTATATCAAACAACGGGAACGCTGAAATAATTATTAACACTATTGCTACGAATAGTTCTACATATTCTCTTTTCATATATATAATGCTATTTGTGATATTTCATCATAGTCGTCTTCACTAACAAACCATGAATCGTTATCTGTTGTTAAATAACTCTTTCTTGATCCCAAATCTACATCTTCTAACGATAATACACACATATCATCAGGATTTGCAGATTCGTAGTTCTTTAAAACTACATTTGAATTGCTACAGTGCGATTTAAGTCTACGCAATGAAGCATGATGACGTCTAACTTCTAATTCTTCGTCAGACATTTGTCCATTTTTTCTACGTTTTGCCATAATTAAGGACTAATAAAAATTATTCCGTCTTCAATGCATGATGGTGACTCTTCGTTTAAATTCTTTAAATCGTTTACTTTTGGACAAGAGAAAGGATTGTTAAAGATACACCCATTGCAGTTGTATTGACGTTTAGCCCTAACAACAATGCCATTTATTTTGTAGATTCTGCCAGGACTAAGATTTTTACTCATAGTTCACCAATTAATTGTAACTTGTACATTGGTTGCTTGACTTGAACCATTTCGTATCCTTTACGAATTTCGCCAACTTTTCGAAGCACTCTAGATACTTTTCCAAGATGAAATGTTCTACGTACAGTACAGTTCTTTTGGATTGATACAAAACATACAAATTTTGTTGGATTAGCATACAGTTTATCATATGCAGGTGATACGATATGATAGAATGAACCAATGCCTTTCATAACGTCGATTTTATTCATATCACTTTCGCTAATCATAACCTTTGTTGTTTTTCCTACCATTCCCAAGCTACTCGAATTGTATATATAACATTTTCCAGTTGATACATCTCTAACAGCTGTACATTTACTTCTAGCTCTATCGATGATTATCATCAAGCCACCTACCATTAATCCGCTTGGCAAAGCTCTTTGTACTACATCTCCTTTACTAAACTTCATTTGTGTACAAATTTTATTTTGTATCGAACAATTGATGTAATTACACCATTTCTTAACCTAATGCCAATGTTTGGCGCAATAGAGAATTGCTTGCATGTGTTAATATAATCTACAACACTCTTTGAGATTGGAATAACCTCTGAGAATCCTGCTGATTTATCAACATATACAGCCATATACTTAACGGCTTTACCGTTAACACTAGGTTTCTGTACTATTTGCTTAATACATTCAACCTTACAAACCATTGTGTCGATCACAGCTTTCTGCTGTGCATGACACTTCGATGTCAGAAGCAACAACATTATTACTATGACTATCGCTATCATTGGGCCAGGACTGTGATCCGGCTTCTCGTATAATTTTACAACCATTCTTTATCACTTAATGAATTGTCAAGAATTTAACATTTGTCTTGCCAGCTCCTGGAACATTCGAATGTTTATTGTTAATATAACTATTCAAAGTATTTTCCAAAGATTTGGCATTGACTTTACTTAATCCAGAAGAGAGGATCATTGTAGATCCTCCCTCCTTGGCAACTACCTTGTAGTTAAGGTATTCAGCATCAGGTTTCCCTTTTGCTGACTGTGGCTTAACCGCCTGGTTATGCGTCTGCTTGTGTTTCTTCTGATTCATTGTCTGTACAAATGAATGGTTTACAATCCAGACCAATAGCCTTAATTACATTAGGCTCACTAAGTTTGTCCTCTGCGACCTCACTAATTCCTCTAGCGATAAATGCAAGATGTCTCAAGTCATCGATGCTGTTGAATTTACCATCAACTTCAACCGTCACTTTGATGGTCTGTTCCTTTGTTACGGCGTCCAGTTCAACGTCAATAGATGTCAAGATTGGAATGTGTTTCTTGAACTTAGTCTCCACATAATTAGGAGAGTCTAAATCAACATGATCTGGAGACAATGTACGAGACACTGTTACAATTGTTCTGTTACCGTCAGCGCAAACTGCTGACCCAAGTTTTGGGTATGCTTCACCCAACAATTTCTCTAAAATGTTCATAATTTTGATAATTAAACATTATTTACTTGTATAGGACTACTTCTCACCTATACTTGAGTTTTGTGTTCCATCTGTAATTCGGTTTCCCTTTGGAGGCTTTGGACTCCCTACGGCTACATTAAACACTTAGGGTTGATGCAACTCAACCCTTATGTTTTTTAATTAATTTAAAATAGCACCAATGTAAGTTATGAAGACAATACTTACACCAGTCTTTTTGTTCGTGAAGATTTAAATCACACATGTAACAATCTGTAAAACTAGATTTATTTTTTACAATTCTAAATATATTCTTACAAATTGTAATTAATTGTCCTGGTTTATACTTATGAGTACCAGATGTCGGTTGTAATTTCATACTTTATTACCATGATTTTCTGCCTTCCATCATTCTACTTTGCAATTAGTTCATCTACCTTAGATTTTGCTTCCAAGTAATCTGCACCATAATCTGTCTCAAGGTCTGTATCCATGAGGTCAAGACCGCGTGTTCCATCGAGAGAGTCTAAAAGCGTCTCCGTGCATTTATAATACTCTTCATACGCTTTTACTTTTTCCTCTGCCTTATTGCTCTTGCCTTTATAGACATTTACACTAAAGCAGGCACCAATGATAGTACCAATAACTGCTCCAATAAAGAACAGATTCAATTGGTCCATAAAACCATGAATTTTGCTTTTGTCCATATTTATATATATTTTGATTAATAATCTATAAAAATGGCATATCTATTCTCACGAACCAATATGCCTGCATGGAAATAAAACCTGTTGTGTAACTAAAAAATGATTTAATAAAAAGGTGCAATAGGCTATAGTTACCACATCTCGGTTTTACATGTAAATCCATTTAAAGGTTTACGCGGCTTTGTACTCAGGCTACCGCAATTGCCGTCTACCCTCTGTGTTCTTACAATCGACATCTCATAGCTTTGCAAGTACCATAAGCACGTGTTGTATTATTACAAATATTTATTGATTAAACATAAACTAAAGAAGAAGAGAATAAGCCATTAGAATGGCCATATTCTCTCCAAGAACTGCTGATTATCGAAGTACTTGTCATATATGCCGAACGATACATCATGTATAAGATGCTTGTACATAGCGTCTGCAAACTCAAGCTCAAGGAAATCAGCACGTGATAGAATATCACGTTCATGATCAATTTCATTGATTACATCAATAATAGGGTAATCAACCATATCACGTTGAATAGCAAACAACATGATAGCTACTAAACAGAACTTATCCATATTTATTATGTTTTGTTAATAACGCTATATATTAAAACAGCCTATTTGAGCTGTTACGTAGGATTGTTCTAAAAAAGGGGAATGGGAGATTGTTCCACCAATCCCCACCCCCTCTAATCATCATCAGCCTGCCCGAAATCAAAGCCATTATCGACCATGTCTAACATGCGGTTTTTCAACTTGTTAAACTCGCTTTCTTCATCCTCAGCACTACCTAAGTAAGTGTTAGCCAAAGATGAATAAGTGTGTGTTCCGTCATTGATAGCCTTTTCTTTGCCGTTTGTTAGCTCGCTAATTGTGAAATCAAAGGTAGAAAAGCGTGCTTTCTTACCCTTGAACTTCTCTACTAACTTTTCCAGCGCCTTTTCTTGTTCCCTCTCAGTGTGCTTATCAGTAAGCAACGAATCGAAGTTTATAAGGCATGTATAAGTCTTACCAACAGATGCTCCAGCCTCCTCGAAATCAGCTAATGATAATAAATTATCATCATCTTCATCTTTGGAACTTTCAGCAGCGTATGCAATACGCAACTGAACCCTGAAAGCTTCATTTTCCTCATTCCACTCTTTGAGTTTATCATTGAGTGAAACGTCGCTAATAGTAGCAATTTGATTAATCTTTTTCATAATCTTTGAGTTTTGAGTGTTTGTGAATAAATTTGCTTTTGTCATGGGGGGGTACCCCAATCCGAAAGTATATACCGGGGTGTGATTCGTTGCTGTTTCGCGTCTTTGCATTTGTAAAACAAAAAAATAAAAAAAATAAAATATTCGGCAAGCTCAATAAAAAAGCCGAGGCGTAAACCCCGGCTGTTCTCATGCTTTCTTTAAAATCTCCACCATCTTGTAGTTTCCTTCTTTAACTCTTCTAGGCACTTCTCATACTTATTTTTCCAATAGTTAACCCAGTCTTCCTGGCGCACTAATTGCTGTTCTAATAGTTTTATAGAGGCATCTCTAGCCTCTAATGCACTCTCATTGAACTTTTCTGGACTACTATTCTGTACTAGCTTTTCGTAATCTTTTCTGTCCAGGATTATGTAATCTCTAAGCTGTCTTATCAATTGTACTAATTCCGTTCTCTCTTCCTTCGTCTCCATATATAATATCTAATAATATTTTGTACGTTTCTTTATTTACCGTAAATTGTTCTAATATTAGCTAAGCTAAGCTTATTTCCGGTATTTCAAAATTACTTGTGTCTAGGTTCTTCTGACCCAAACACTTCCTTGAATTTGTAGAACTCTCCTTTTTCATCAAGCTGCAGTGCTAATTGTAGTATCTGTCTCGTTGGAGTTGCTTCCTCACCCAAGTTCTCCAGTTCCTTTAGTAGTATCTGATACGCATCCCTCTGTGCCGGATCCATCTTCTCTTGTCTCTTCATCTTTTATATCATTCAAAGCGTTTACAACTTCAGCTTTGGTAGTCTTTGTTTTAGACTGCTCAATAAGCTTCTGTATAAGTTCGTCTCTATGAGGATTACCTTTTTGCTCATACATATGCATAAGGATTGCTGTGGCATTTGCAAACTCTTTAGAGTTTTTATCAAGCGTATCTATAAGTTCCTCAAGTTCTTCAATTGAATAATTTCCTGGTTTATGCAAGAAGTTACCATCTTTGTCGTACAAATTGCTATATTTACTAATCTTTCCCATTATTTTTACTATCTTTAAGTATTATCCAACATGTTGTAGTAGCTACTATTGGAAGTATTAAAAACATTAATATTATATCAAATGGATTCATCTTTGTCTGGTTCGTAAAATCCTAATCTTCTACCGTTTTTCTCGGCCTTTTGTATTATTTCTGCCGCTCTTAAATATTCTTTATCTTTTGCTATTTCGCTCAGCATGGGCTACGTATTTCGTGCACTCTTCCTCTACAATTTCACCATCGTCATTATGTATTAAGTGAGTATATTTTGCTTTTGATCTGTTGAATTTAAACATTCTAAATGCTTTATCTCGTTCCTATTTATCGTCATATCTATGAATATATTTCATCATTTGGGTAGCATTTACAGATCCTGCCACACCTAGATTACATAGGTTCTTAATAAAACTCATAGCCCCATCTTCGCCAAACTTATGCTTTAGCATACTATATTCCTTAAGGCTCTTCTAGAACCATTGATTTTCAAGATCGTATATTGGCTCCTATTCTACAATGTATGCTATATTTACAGGTACTCCATGTATAAAGAAATATTTACACTATTCTGTACACGGTTTATTCTAGTATTGTAGAGATAAGAAGTCGGCATAATATAGTACAGCACTCATCTCAAACTAGTTCATACCTTACTTGCTGTTTTGTTTACACACTCTGTAAAGTATCCAATTAAGTATGCGAATACTTCGTTTGTATCATCAGAGAGCTTTATATGGCATGCCTCAAGTATATCTACAGCTGCATGAAACGACTCGTGAGCAAACGTGTTTACATCATTATCACTATTCCAGAGCTTGTTTACTACTATGATTTCGCAATCTTCGTCAGTTGATTTATCATATGCTCCATTTACTGTATAAGCCGTATATTCAGACCATTCACCATCACATATAGATGATTCATCTTGTCTAAACGCAAATCTTTTATCTATTACAGACTTATCTGGGTTAAATATAACGAACAAACTAAATCCGTATACTGTTTTATATTCGTCTATTATACACTTTTTCTTCTTATCCATACTATTCTTATTAGTCTTACAATTATTATTAAGCTTATATAGCTTCTACTATAGTTGTATAGTCTTACAATACTGTAATAGCTGTACTACTAAAGTAGATCTCCTAAAGAGAATATATAAGAGAAAGGGTTCTTAGTCTGACTAACCCCTACTATCCCCCTAACGTAAAAAAGCTAAAAAAGTTGCATATTTGCAGGTAAAATGCTATTTTTACAAAATTTATATCAATTTTGCAACCTTTTTGAAAATTATTTCGTTATGGCAGCGTAAAACAATAAAAGCAATTGGATATGACAAAGATTTTAAAGGTTATTAAGCCTTTCTTCGTAATGGAGAATGGTGATACATTTGAGTACAACGCTGATACAGATCAGTACGAAAGTGTATATAACGAAGAGCATAATAGCTCAAACGAAGACAATTCAACGGTTGTTTCTTCTTACAATTCTGTTTATAGAATCTCAAAGGAATATGCCAAGATGCTTCTCGATAATGGATATGTCGAGGAAGTTGACGAAAAGAAGAGATTCGTAAACATCTTTGACGAAATTGATAACAAGCTCTCAGAATACAACAATGAGCTTTACACTCTCAAGACAAAGGCTGACGAGAACACTCCTCAGTGTTTGCTTGTTGAGAAGGAGACAGTATTGAGAAACATGATTAAATTACTTGAGTACCTTAAAGGATTGAAGAAGTAATATGGATGATAAGATGATAGATCAGACTCAGTTGGCAGAGGACTTGAGCTCAAAAATAAAGTATGAGTTCAGACAGATGTTCTTGGTAAAGCCGCTTGAGCCTGTTAAAGTTAAGAAGAAGATCTCCGAACCTGTGGCTAAGGACACTAAGCCTAAGAAGGATAAGGATGGGATCGAGGCAGTTGATTACGATGAAGTAAAGACAGAGATAAAGGAAGTTGATTCAGATTTCTCTAGAGCTGTTGTACTTAAGTTGCCGTATGAGTATACACACCCATATGTTGATGAAAAGATACAGCAGATGCCTATCAAGGTTGGCGATATTGTAATATACAGATCATCTAGAGGTGCTATGTATTTCGATTTGCTTAAGGACTCTCAACTCGTATCACTTTACGATATTGTAGCAACTGAAATAGTAGAAAAGTAATGAATATAGATAAAGTTTGTAAACAGATTGGACGTGCATTGAACGATGACCCAGAGCTAGTAAAACAAATAGTTATGCATTAGTTTTAGTTCGTAGTTGATGTTATGAAAGATCAAGATGATACTAGAGACGTATTAATAAACAAACTATTTAGATTCAAGCTTAAGAATAGATTTAAAGATAATAAAAACAAACCATTGAGCCCATATGAAAAAGATAATAAACATTGAGCGTAAGCCTATTATTGCTGATACAGAGACAGCTGAAGTTACTGCTATTAATAGATCAGCACGAGCAATTGATGACATCTACATCATCCCAGAGGACGCTCATATTGAGTGGACATCAAAGCTCTCCCCAGATAAGGTTATTGAGGCAGATGTAAAGAAGAATGATATTCTTGTTACATTCTACGATAGAGATCTTGGCACAGACTTCGTAATAGTTCAGTCTGAAGATTGGTTGAAAGCTCTTAACAATGCTAAAGAAGCTGACCAGAAGAGAAAAGAAGAGTGGGCAGCTAAGCAGAAGGAGAGATGTTCTATGGATCTCGCTTGTGGAGATGTATGTTGTAAGTCATGTTAATATTTAAGTTATGAAGAAAGCTATTAAAAAGACAGTTAAGGTAAAGAGACCTAAGTATACAATCTCTATGCTGGATGTTGCTAATGCAAACGATGTTACAGCATACTTCATTGGCCAGAAGATTTCGGCAGGTATGAGAATGACTGATTGTGACTATGATACAGTTAGATCAATCCTTACAGATGCTTTGCTCGATGAGATTCTTCCAGAGAACGGCTGCGCTGTAGTAAAGGATGACTGCGTATACTTAAGATGTAAAGCCAGCAAGGTGGAAGAGAAAGCTAAGAAGCCTTGGTACAAGCGCTTATGGAATTGGATTACTCGTACTAAGTAATCACCTTTAGAGTCTATTAGTCAAACGGTAAAGACGACCCGATACAAAGGGAATAGTTAGCAGGTTCGACTCCTGCATAGACTCCAATATTTTTCATTTTTTAAGAATTTTAAATTTTAATAGATTACACCGATTGTGGAATCTCGACCAGTTTGCTGGAATTAGTCGTTAAATATAGTAAACCAGCCGGTATTGCACCAGATGCCGTTATTTGTCTGGCGAAGACAAAGACACGAAGGAGGTCTAGCTTATTGGTGAAGCTAAAACCATTCCCTTCCTGGTAGGGGTAAGATATCATGTGAGTGGCATCCCTGTGTGTACACTATAAATAAAAGGCTACCATGGTAAGCTGATACAGGGACCCAATACTGGTTGTAAGTCCAGCTAAAACTTATAAGAGTCAAAGAAAACGGGCGAATACAATCGCCGAGAGGTTTTCGCCATTTCTGAAATCTCTATAAACTGGGATATCCGGGCGGAACAAGAGCTTTCTGCCCTAGCAGCCCTTTGAGCTGCAGGATCCAAATGGCGCCAATACTGGTTCTGCGTAACTCCAGCTAAAGGTTACGTGCTTATCGCGAAGTGGAGCAGTTGGTAGCTTGCGAGGCTCATAATCTCGAGGTCGGTGGTTCGAATCCATCCTTCGCAACAAATACTTATAACGAGTTTTATCCGTGATCATTCACGAGGTCAGTTAAGACTTTAAAACATAGTGGTTAGCTTGCCACGCATGACAAACAAAAAGCAAAATAATCTTATGCGTTAGTAAGAGTTTAAAACGCTTCGTAGACATGGCTTCGTAAACCCCATGTATATTGCCCATTCGCGTAACAGCTAGCGCACCGGGCTCTTTTGTCCAATGAATAATTGAATATATAATAATGGAAAATAAAATATATAAACTCTCAGACGAACAGTTTGTTGAGTTGCTCAAGAAAAGTTCAACAATATCTGAAGTGTTGTTTAAACTTGGTTATACAGTTAAAGGAAACTCTTGGGGGTATTCCCAAATAAAAAGAAGAATGGATGATCTGAATTTAGACTATTCTATATTCAAAGGCAAATCCGCTGTTATAAAAACAAACGAGTTAAACAATGTAAAGAAGGAAGATATACTAAAAGAAAATTGTAGGCATCAGCGTACAGTATTAAGGAGATACATAATAAAAAACAATTTAATTCCATACAAGTGCGCAATATGTGGATGTACAGAATGGCAAGGGAAGACATTAAGTCTGGAACTTGATCATATAAATGGCATAAACAATGACAATAGATTGGAAAACCTTAGGTTTTTATGTCCTAACTGTCATAGTCAAACATCAACATATGGAAGCAGAAACCAACAGCTCAATAGTTCGAAATATGATATACCGGATGATCTGAGAAAGATGGTTGAAGATAAGTATAATGAAGTTAAAAGCGTTAAAATGGTATCATCCATACTTGGAATACGAAGATGCGTTGTTACAAAAATAGTTAATGAATCAGGTCAAAAACATTCTAATCAAAAGTATATAATAAGGTACGATAAAGATTGGAATGAGCTCGCAAGATACGGCTCTCTCGTAGAAGCTGCCAAAGCTTTAATAGAAGCTAATGAAGTTAAAACAAAGCGAGTAAAGACTTGTACTAGAACTATAATGTACAATAAAGATAATTTTTGGTTGAACAGTCATTGGAAAATATTGGATGGTAGCGGGATAATAAATAATCCGTTATTAGAACCTTCTCTAATTGACTCGGAAGACACTGTTGACGAGGCGCAAGCGAAAGCAGCGTGACAGACTAAACGAGAAGGCTGACCTTAGGGTTGGATGCAATAGTCGAGCTAATGAACCCCGGGGGAGTGGGGGCAGCACCTACATGGGCGACAATATAAAAATATAATATTTAAATACTATGGAGTTGAAATTTAAGAGACTTGAGGATAACGCTATCCTCCCTATTCGTGGCACAAAAGGTGCTGCAGGAATTGATTTGACTTGTACTAAGATTGAAACAGCTCTTAATGAAGCAAATCAGCTGATGTTGGTTTACCATACAGGATTGGCAGTTGAAATTCCTGCCGGATATGTTGGTTTACTTATACCACGCTCTAGTATTTGGAAGAAGTCATTATGGCTTACTGACAATGTCGGTGTTATTGACAGTGACTTTAGAGGCGAGATCGTAGCAATTATGAAAGCTACAACTGATACTATTCCTGCTGTTTATAAGCAGGGTGAGCGCTTTTGTCAGTTAGTCATCGTTCCTATACCAGAGTATACAATCACAGAGGTTTCTGAGCTTTCTCCAACAGAGAGAGGTGATGGCGGATTTGGTTCTACTGGCACAGGACATGAAAACGAATCTAGCGCAGCTGCGGGAACTCAGTCACAGCTTAAGGAACAGGTTGAGTCCGTACCAGAGCCAGCGGCGGCACAAGAAGGTGCTGAGGTAAGCGAAGAATAGGCCTAATTCGCTTACATAAAGGGGATTACCGAAAGGTAGTTCCCTTTTACTGTTTAAACACATTAATGCATTAATTATGATTTAGGAAAAAGATTTTTTATATAGAGTTCCAGTAAAAACGGCGCCTATAACAACTCCTGGGGGACAGATTAGAAATCCAGAAATATTGGTTGATGTTGAAGGTGGGGAATTTATGCATGGAAATATATTGGATGCAAACTCTACAAATAAACTCGTTAATCAGTCTGTAAAAGAAGCTGTTGACAATAAGATTATCGAAGGCGGATACGTAACAAAGGATTTGCTTGAAGCTGAAACAACAAGAGCTACAGAATAGGAGAATAGTTTAAAAACTCTTATAGGTGCTGAAACTGGTGCTCGCACAAAGGGCGACGAAGACTTGGGCTCTAAGATTAAGGCAGAGCAGACTAGAGCTGAAGGCAAAGAAAAAGAGATATCAGATAAGCTTGCAATAGTTGATGGTGATTCAAATACAGAAGGATCATTTAGAAAAGCTATTGCAGATGTTATTGCTGCTGCCCCAGAAGATCTTGATACACTTAAAGAGATCGCTGATAAACTTGCTGGTAACGACGACTTACATACAGCATTAAATCAGGCTATTACAGAAAAGGCTGATGCCTCTGCGCTTGCAAATGAAATTAGTAGAGCTACTGGCGCCGAAAGCGGTTTACAAGCTGCTATTGCTACTAAGGCTGACGCTACAGTACTTAGCAATTATGTTCTTACAACAGCGCTTAATCAGCAGGTTGATACGCTGAATACCGCTATTAGCGCTAAGTAGGATGCAGGTAGCTATATCCCTTATGATCAAACTGTTACATCTAGATATAAAATAGACAAAGATCTTATGATAGATAACAGTAAAGGTAGTGCGGTGTTAGGTACTTATAGCATCAGTGCTATTTCGAATAGTAATACTGAAATATAGATAAATCCATCTGGTATTACTATGAGAGATGACGATAATGTGATATGTTTAGCCCAGAACGGCATAACTCTACCTGATGGCGACAATAATCATGTATTAACTTCTAATTGTTCTACTATAGATATAAGAGAATATGCTAGGAGATCAGAGCTACCTACAAAGGTTAGTCAACTTACTAACGACTCTAACTTTACAACAGCTGCTTATGCTGATTCTAGGTATGCACTTTCTGCTACCGCGGATTCCTTGAGTGTAGGCCTGTCTAAAAAACAGAATAAAATCATAGTCAATGAAGTTGATATTACAGATATAGAAACAGCTGATATTACAAAACTGAGAACTATTGTAACCGATCTTATAAATGCACTTAGTTTAAGCGAATTGATTATAACGACATCAGCTCTTAAATAAAGCTAGGTCTTAATGAAAGCATGACGGGGTTCACTACCCCGCCTAGCACAACAGATTCTACCACGCCTCTTTTAAATGCGTACCAGGGTAGGACTTTTATCACCTAGATGGAATATGCTAGGACTCGCGTAGTAATACGCTTTTTAAATTAAACGGGACTAGGATTATTCCAGTCCTAGTTCCATATTGTTTTACTATAAAACTTGTTAATTATGGATACATAATCGAGAAGGTTTATTGTACAGGACACGATAATAACGACGCTTTAGTAGCCGCTTTGGCTTCTAAGAATAACTGTGATCCAATGGCTATGGCAGCTATGATGAACTAGAATGATTATATGAACAACCCATTCGCTTACCTTATCTGGATGATCTTCGCTATGCGTATGCGGAACAACCAGGACGGTAACCAGGGCAATGCAATCCAGAGTCAGCTCGACGCAATGCGTTCACAGATCGCTGATAATCAGAATAGCTCATTGGTAATGGATGCCATAAGAGGCAATGCTAATGCAATTACTCAGTTAGCCTCTAACCTGAACTGTGATTTCAACGCACTGAATAATGCTATTTGTTGCGTTAGATCAGGTATTCAGGAAGTAGCAGGTAATGTAAACTTCTCTGCAGAACGCGTTATCAACGCTATTAATCTCGGAGACGCTAACCTTACATCTGCATTGCAGAACTGCTGCTGCCAGACACAATAGAACATTATCAAGATGGGCTACGAGAATCAACTTGGGCAGAAGGACATAATCAACCAGATGCAGACAGGTTTCAGCAATACAAACTCATGTTTGGAGATAGCTGCAAGTAACCTTGGTTTCCAGATGAGTTAGATTGCTTGCGATCTTAAGACGAACGCAAATGCTAATACTCAGCGAATAGTAGATGTTTTGAACAATCATTGGCAGTCAGATCTACAGTAGAGATACAATGACGCTCGCCTTGAATTGTCACAGCAGAAGTAGAATGCTACTTTGATTGCTGCGCTTAAGACAACTGCTGCAGCTTAATAAGTTTAATTTATGTGAGGGCTCCTTCGGGAGCCTTTACATATAAAAATAAGGCTTATGGCATTTAAAGATGTAAAACAAAACTATTCAGTATATATACTGAATAAACAGGATATAACTATTACCGATGGCAAGGTTATATCAGTTGGATTTCCACATTTAGACTTAAGTACAAAGCCTGCAATGGGTTAGTCACAAATGGTTGTAGATGTAACTATAGAAGCTAACTCAAAAACAGCTACGTATTCAATCCCAGAGAACTTATCTGTTACATATGCAGGAGATGTAGTATTGTCTACAGATAAGCAGGGTCTTATGGCTGAAGTAGAGCAGATGAAGAATACTGCTGAAAAGATACTTGAGTCAGTTCCAAAATAGAAGGAAGTAGTAGATAAGACGACTGTATTGTTGTCTGAGCTTAATCCTGTCTACAAGGAGAAAAAGGAGACTGAATAGAGATTCTCAAAGATAGAAGAATCTATAAGTAGAATGGAATCAACTGTTAATAACTTTATTAATTCTTTCAACAATGCAAAAGGTAATAGTAATACGGCACAGTGACGAAGATAACCAGAATTCTAAATACGTTGCAAATCTTTAGAAGAATAAATATGGCAGCTATTCAGCTAGTGTTGGAGTTGTAAAGGAAGATGGGTACAATGACTATGTTAGTAAACATGGCTTGCATTTTACAAAAGCTTTACAGGAATACGCTAGTAAATAGATGGTTAATTCAAATAGTTAGGAACATACATGGACTTCTGAGTAGGTTCAAAATGTATGTAATATACTTAATCTTAAAATTCCAGACACTTCTACAATAGAAGATGTAACATATACAGCAAACATGGCTTATGCTGATTTTTATCCAGAATTGCTTAATGAACACCAGTGTATAAAATATGCAGCAGCTGTAGCTAACGATAAAGATGGCTATACAGGAATTTAGTTTTGCAGATGGATGGCAGATGTTGTAGGAAAGAAGGAACATATAGATTGGGATAAATTCAAATAATCTTTAACTGTGGCGTTTTAGACGTGGTCTTCGATGACACCACAGTACAATAATTGTTAACAATTTAAACGAATTAATATGATTAATTTTTGCGTAGAACCAAAAAAGCCTTGTCGCAAAAATCCAATCGGAGAATTAGATTTTAAAATAGACAAGTGTTATTCGTCAATATATTCTAGATTGTGCTGCCATGAAAATGATTCGGTCTCACATATATCTTAGGAAGAAAGAGATGAATGGAATGGAAAGGCTAGCAATTCTGCTTTACTAGATCTTTAGAATCAGTTAAATGAAGTAGCTGGAGACGGAGATAACTCTATAAAGAAAGAGATATTGATAGAAGTGTCTAGGCATATAGCAGGTGCTATTACTGATTTAAATATTGAAGATTATGCTAAAAAGAAATATGTTGATGACGCTATTAGTAATATCGACTTTGATTAGTATATTACAAATACCAAAGCTGATTCTACGTATTTAAAAAAGGTTGACTATATAAAATTAGACCCAACAAGCTATTATACTAAAGCTGAGGTATAGAAGATAATTGAAGACTCTACTATAGGGAAAGATTATCCTATATAGAGCTTTACAATAGAAGACAACAAGCTTCTTCTCACATAGAAGAATGGCGGCTAGTTTAAGGTTAACCTATCTGGAATAGGATCTGGTGTTGGAGTAGATACCGATTATGTATAGGAGTAGCTTTCAAATTATATCAAAAAGAACACGTTGTCAAAATTAGTAATAAACGATTAGACGTATTCTCTTGAAAACGGACGTGATATAAAAATCCCTACTAGCGGCGCTGGTTCAAGTATAGATTACACTAAATTTGGATATAATAAATCTTATTTCAAAAAACACCAAAGTAATTCTGTAGCACCAAGTAAACCTAGTGCAAATAGACCACCTGAAGACGGTTCTGGGTGGGTTGAAGATGCCCCAAATTAGGAAGCTGGATATTACATATGGATGACACAGGTATTCATAAACGGTAACGGATAGTATGGAGAATACACAAATCCAATATGTTTAACCGGAACTGCTGGAGAAAGCGCTGTATCATACGATATTAAAACATCTACTAGTACTATTAATTACCAAGATGGAACAATGTATCCAAAGACTATTAGTGTATATGTTGTAAAGAGCAATGGTTCACAGATTACAAATATTACACCATCAAATAGTTCTGGTTGGTCGTTCTCGTATAGTGTTGATGGCGGAGATGCATGGACCACAATATCATCTGATTAGATTCAAACTGAGGGTGATAACGGAATGTTGTTTAGAGCAACAAACGGAACAATGATACTAAGTGAATATGTTCCAATTGTTAGGTCTGGTATAAACGGATCAACTTATTCATTATAGCTTTCAAACATATCGTTATCATACGTTCCGGCAGATTAGAATTACAACTTATAGATGAGCTGTAATGTTAATTTATATAAAAACGAAAACACTGTAGATAGTACTGATGCAAATCTATATAATCTATATATGTAGCTAAACTCAAATGATAGAACAACTTTGCAGTATAGCACAGACCATTGGGATGCCACGGTAAATACAACTGTACAGTCTAAGTCTAGCACCGTTACTATATACGCATATAATACAAACGGCGCTTATCTTACATCCATGACTATTCCAGTATCAGCTTCCGGAGATACGTCTATTGGACAAACGTTCAAGGGATCTCCTTTAAGAATTGTCGGCACATGGTAGAGTGCCACAAAATACTATGATGGAAAGAGAGATGCAGAGAATGGTATATTCTATCAGGATGTTGTGATTTATAAAAATGTGTATTACGCTTGTATAAATACAGATTCTGGAGAAGCTGATTATTGGAACACGCCACCAATCACTGCTACATATTGGTCAGCATTTTCATTATCCCCTAATGTTGTAGCTGATCTTGTTGTTGCCAATAAGGCGTTTATAAAAGAGCTTTCATCTAACGAGCTTGTTATTTTTGATGATTAGAAGATTGTCGCTGGTATGACATCTAGTAAAGCCGTAGATGAATCATCGCCATTAAATGGTAAGGTTACAACTGAAGGCAAGGGTGATGTTCGTATATGGGCTGGTGAAATATCTAACGCTAATTTAACAACGGCTCCATTTACTGTTACGAGTACTGGTGTTTTAAAAGCTAATGACGCAACACTTAACAACGTTGTTTTAAAAAAGGCAAATTTAACAGATGCTACGTTTGCTAATCCTTACGGAGAAACTTGTATAACAACAAAAGAACAAACTGTTTATACAGATATTTCTACTAGTATAAAAGCAATATCTTCAGGAGTATTTATAAATAATACGACTGGTAAAAACATGGCGCAACTATATTATTTGTCAGAAAATTACTCTGATTCAAAACCTTAGTCTGGATTAAGATTAGCAACAGGCAATAATACTAAGTTTTTTTCCAATGTTAGAGATAATGACGCTTAGTTGTATATCGGTACCGGTGTTGGTAGCGACATTAGTATCAGCTCTAAGATTTTATCATATTTTTCAACATATGTAGTTAATGGCAATTTGCTTGTTGATTTTATTTCTAATTCTATTTGTAAAATACGTGTAAAAGGGCTTCGTTCATACGATTTTGTAGAAGATGCGTATTCTGATAGCGATCTATAGAAAAATGAAATGTTTTTGATCAGTAATACAGTAGAAGACAGACAAGGCAATACACATACAGATTATACCGTTCATATTAAAGGTGCCAAAAATTAAAATGAAAATAATTAGACAAAATATACTTCCTCCAAAAGGTTTTTTAGCAATTAATCTGTTCGGTTATCTATTCTGTAAACCAAATGCTAAGATAACTGATGTCACAATTAATCATGAACAAATACATACAGAGCAGATGAAAGAAATGCTGTACATACCGTTTTATTTATGGTATGGCGTAGAATGGTTAATCAAACTGTTCTGTAAAGGAAATGCATACAGAAACCTTTCATTTGAGAGAGAAGCTTACGACAACTAGTATAATCTAGATTATTTGAAAACTAGAAAACATTATAGTTGGCTTAAAAGACTATTTAAATAATGTTTGACATCATACAGAATAAAATACAGTTAAGCACAGAGGATTTGGCTATACCACCATTTAAAGACTTCTATAACAATGCTAAAGATAAACAAGAGGCATTAAAGAAGATTGAATTCATAGTGTGGAGATATAAATGGAATAGCCCATATGAGGCGTATCCAGAGAAAGAACGCACATGGAGAGTAGCTAAAGATGTACTTAATGACGAGAATTATAAACCTGATGACGTTGTAAAAGAATTAGCAAAAAGGTTCCAGGAGTTCCAAGAGACTCCTGCTACCCGCCTGCTTAAATCTTCTAAGAGCGCAGCAGAGGGCATTATGAACACGATGGATAGCTATGCTGAAGAAGAGCTTGATATAGATACAGCTAAGAAACTTTCGGCTATATTAAAAGATGTTAGTGGTATAATCAAGTCATTAGACATGGCTATGAAGTAGGCAAAAGCAGAACAAGCAGAAACCGGTAGAGTCAAGGGTGGTGGCATTATTGGTATGTACGAATAATTATGATAGACTTTAATTAGAGACTCCATGATACAGATAAGTTTAGATAGGCTGCTATCTTCTTTCAGCAACATGGATGCTATACCTTAGCTCCTAGAGGTACTACTGATTATAACAAATATTGGGAGCAAGAGACAGATAGATGCATTAATGGTTATACAGCTCCAGATGGAGAAGGTATAACTGGATACAATTACTTCTATCTAAATTATAGTCCAATCATGCGACTTAAGGAAGAAGAGTATACCGACAGAGAGGGTAACCTCAGAAAGAGAAGATAGCGTATACTTGAGTTCCCTAGCTTTTGGGACTATGATTACTATTATTTTTGCGCTATAGAACAAGCGGAGCTAGAAGGAAAACATATGGCTGTGCTTAAATGCAGACAGAGAGGATATTCGTTCAAGGGTGGATCTATGCTGGTTAGAAACTATATGCTTATACCAGGTTCGAAGAATTTCGCTATAGCATCAGAACAGAAATTCCTTATAGGTGATGGTTTGTTAACTAAAGCCTGGCAGATAATGGACTTCCTTGACAAACATACGGCGTGGGCCAAGCAAAGACTTGTGTCTACACGTATGGAAAGAACATCTGGTTATAAAATTACAGATGAGTTTGGTAAACAAACCGAGCAAGGATACCTGTCTAGTATAACAGGAATAACCCTTAAGAACGATCCGGAACGTGTGCGTGGTACTCGTGCTAAGCTTGTACTATGGGAGGAAGGTGGTAAATTTCCTAGCCTTCTTGATGCATGGCGTATAGAACAGCCTTCAGTAGAAACCGATGATGGTAAAGCGTTCGGATTGATGATAGCGTTTGGTACTGGTGGTACTGAAGGAGCTAGCTTTGAAGGATTGAAAGAGCTATTCTATAAGCCTAAGTCTTACAATGTTCTCAGCTTCCCTAATATATGGGATGAAGGCAGAGAGAATACAGAATGTGCATTCTTTGTTCCAGCTTATTCCAACCTAGAATCATTCGATGATGATGGTAATTAGGTTTACATGGATAGGGATGGAAATAGCTATAAAGAGAAAGCTATACAGAATCTTATAGACCAGAGAAACAAAGTAAAGGACGGTGGTGCTAGTTAGCAATCAATAGACCGTTTTATATCAGAGCGTCCTATAAGGCCAGCAGAGGCTGTATTAGAGCTCGGTAAGAATATATTTCCTAGAAAGTTATTGATGGACCAGTTAACCAGAATAAGGACCAACAAGAAGCTTCAAAGTATGAAGCATATAGTTGATCTAGAATGGGATGGAAATGGTCAGGTAAAGGCTACAGAAAAGCCTAGTGGGGATATAACTAACTACCCTCTTAAGAAGGGCGATAAACCACATGGCTCCGTAGTTATATGGGAGTACCCAGTAAAGGATCCTCCGCTTGGTTTATATATAGGAGGATGCGACCCATACGATCATGATGATAGCTTTACAAACTCTCTTGGTTCTACATTTATATTTAAACGTGTAAGAGCTGGAGAAGCATGGACCGATGTAATAGTAGCAGAGTATTCCGGAAGGCCGGATACAGCAGAAGAGTACTACGAGAACGTGCGCAAGTTACTTACGTTTTATAACGCTAGATTATTATTTGAGAATGAAAGAAAAGGAATCTACCCTTACTTTACGAATAAACACTGCGATTACCTCTTGGCTGATTAGCCAGATAAAATCATATCTGAAGTCTTTAAAGACAGCAAAGTGCAAAGAAGAAAAGGATGCCACATGACCAAACAGATTAGGGCGTATGGCGAAGGATTAATATTAGAGTGGCTGCTAGATGAGTTTGAAGAAGGTCACCCTAATGTAGAAAGAGTATACAGCGAACCTCTAATAGAAGAGCTTATAGAGAATGATGGTGTACGAAATGTAGACCGTGTGATAGCTTTGTGTATGGTAATGATATACAGAGAGGAGCTCTATTAGGTAAAGGTATCGTCTGCAAAAGAACAAAACAAATAGGTTGAACTCTTCGAGATGCCGTTATTTAGCAAACAATGGTTTGAAGAAGATAGCAGCACAAGTGAAGACGGTATGCCGATATTCACATTTTAATACATGGAAGATAACTTATACAATTCAGCTTTCCCCAGACAAAAGCTCCCTCTTTCAAAGAAAGGAAAGAAGTGGCAGGAGGATTGCGTTAACTATATTATAGGTGAAGGTAACGTAACATCTGGAGGAAATAGTACATCATATTACGGAGAGCTGTAGACCTATTATAATTTATATAACAGCATCTTCGACGAGAAGGATTTTAAATCAATTACAAACCCATTCAAGGTCGAGGATGGTTTTCCTGCTACTCCTCACGACTTTAATATTATAAGACCTAAAGTAGATTTGCTTATAGGTGAGGAAACAAAGAGACCTCTTAATTTCAGAGTTATTAGAACTTCATAGGAGGCTACATCTGAAATGCAGGAGAAAGAGAAATAGATGATTCTACAATATATAGAAGCAGCTATCACAGCTAGAATGAGCCCAGAGGAAGCTCAATAGTTCCAGCAGTAGCTACAGTCTGGAGAGATTATGCCACCAGAGTAGATAGCTAAATATATGGACAAAGACTATAAAGATATTGTAGAGAATACTGCATATCATTCTCTTACCTATCTGAGAGAGAAGCTTGATCTTGACAACGAGTTTATCAAAGGCTGGAAGGACGGATTGATCTCAGGTAGAGAAATTTATTACGTTGGCGTACTTAATGCAGAGCCATATGCGGAGAGAGTTAATCCTATATGTTTCTCTTACGACAAGAGCCCAGACCTTGATTTTATTGAGGATGGATCATGGTGTTGCAGAAAGATGCGTATGCCTATAACTGAAGTATACGATAGATATTACGACAAGCTTGAAGAGAAGGATCTTGATAAGCTTGAAGAAATGATTGGTTCCACTCCTGGTAGAAACCTCGGAGATAAAAGCCCTGTTGATATGGGCATACAGTTACGTATATACGACAACCCAATATTTGAAGGATCAGGTAAATCGCTTGTAAACGTATGGCATTGTTGCTGGAAGTCTTTTAAGAAGATCTTCTACGTAACTACTACAGATGATGCTGGACAGCCTCAGATCAATATAGTTGATGAAACATATCAGCCTGTTGGTAATGAGGTTAGCGTAGAACCAGATTGGATTATAGAAGTATGGGAAGGATACAGGGCTGGTAGCGATCTGTATTTTGGTATACAGCCTATTGAATATCAGCATGTAAGTATCGATAACCCTAATAGCCAGAAACTTCCTTATTGTGGTGCTATTTATAGTAATACAAATAGTAAGCCTAGATCATTGGTTAGCATTCTTAAGCCATTACAGTATATGTATATTGTATTGTGGTACAGACTTGAGTTAGCTATCGCTAGAGATAAAGGAAAGGTTGTAAACATGGATATTACATAGATTCCTAAGTCTATGAATATTAGTCCAGCTAAATGGATGCACTACCTGTCTAGTGTTGGCGTTAACTTCATTAACCCATATGAAGAGGGCTGGAATATCCCAGGAAGAGAAGGTGGTAAGCCTGCTCAGTTTAATCAGATAACAGCATTGGATCTTACAATGTCTAACGTTATAGCTGAATATATACAGCTAATGGATAAGATAGAAGAGCTGGCTGGAACAATCTCTGGTATTACATAGCAGCGTGAAGGAGCAGTAAGCTCATCGGAGATGGTTGGTAATGTAGAGAGATCTGTTGTACAGAGTTCACATATTACAGAGCCATTATTCTGGGTCCATAACCAGTGTAAGCGAAGAGTGCTTAATATGCTTCTTAATACAGCTAAGGGTGCTTGGGAAGAGACTGGTAAACAGAAGCTCCAGTATATCTTTGATAATGGAGAAAGAGCGTTCTTGGATATTACTCCTAAGTTCTACTACGAGGACATGGATGTGTTCGTAAGTGATACATCTAAGGATCTTGAGAACATACAGAAACTTCAGCAGCTTATACAGCCAGCTATGCAGAATGGTGCTAGTTTGCTTGAAGCCGCAGAAATTCTTACAAATGATAACTTCAATATCATCAAGCAGAAGCTTAAGGATATGCAGACTAGACAGGAGCAGGTACAGCAACAGCAGCAAGAAGCAGAAGCTCAGCAGCAACAGCAGTTACAGCAGATGCAGAATGAGTCTAAACAGCAAGAGCTTATGTTACAGGAAGCTCAGATGGATCTTCAGAGATATCAGATTGATCAAGATAATCAGACTAAGATAGCTGTGGCACAGATCAATGCTTATCGTGGAACCGAGGAATTAGATTAGGATAAAAATGGAATTCCAGACCCAATAGAAATTGGTAAGCAGGCTATCGAACAGCAGAAGATTAATCAAGAGGCTTATAATAAGCGTTATGAAGCTAAGCAGAAGCGCGAGATAGAAGATCAGAAGATTCAGCTTGAGAAGGATAAGATGAAGCATGAGACAGAGCTATAGAAGGCCAAAGATGATGCTGCTTATGAACGCGAGAAGCTTAAGGCAAAGACGGCCATACGCAATAAAACGAATGCAGAAGCTGCTAGAAACAAATAATTATGAGTGGAGTTTATTAGATTTATAATACCGTAAATGGTAAGCGGTATATTGGTAGCTCTATTCATATAGAGCAACGTTTTAAAGAACATCTTAGAAACCTTAGGGCAAACAAACATGTAAATGCTCACTTGTAGAGTGCATGGAATAAATATGGTGAACATTCTTTCGTTTTTGAAGAAGTAGAATTATGTGAACCAGATCAATGTTTAAAAATAGAATAGGAATACATTGATTATTATCATGCGGCTGACAGAAAGTTTGGATACAATATAGATCCGTATGCAGATCATGCTGGCAATACCTTATCTGAAGAAACTAGAAAAAAGATAAGCGAAAAAGCTAAAGGTAGAAAGTGGAGTAAAGAGCAGCATGAAAAGTGGTCTAAAATTATGACAGGAAGAAAAAAGCCAAAACAGTCTTAGACCATGAAATAGAAATACGCTAACGGAGAATCTAGCTTGCCGAGATTTGACGAAGTTTCTGAAGAAAAAAGAAAATCTTGGAGAGCCAATCTATCAAAAGCAGTAAGAAAACGATATTCCGATTATAGCAATCGCCCAAAAGGATATTGGTTAAAAGTTATTTTTTCTAACGATGTAAAGTATTATCCATCTTTGAGAGAAGCTTCTAGATAGTTAGGAATTGACAAAGGAGCTATATAGTATTGCTTTAAACAAAAATAGGGATACTGCGGAAAACTTAACTGTACATTTATTTAGATTTCTGAAGAAGAGTATAAGGAGGCTACAGCATGAAGTTTGATAATAAGACATTTTAGTAGAAGTACGAAGCGTGGAAGAATGGCGCTGATTACTGGAAGGATATTAGAGGAATCAACTTGGGTGGAGACACCCAGGCTGAGGAACCTAGCCCAGAAGAGAAGCAGTAGATGGACCAGAATGTATAGTCTATACTTAATGCTTACAATGAAGGTAAAGATGTTAATATAGCTGAAGATATTATAAAACCATTGCCTTTTGATACTCCATTAAACGAATAGAATCCTATACTTCATAAATATAAAGGTGGAAAAGATGATTCTATTAATACTTTTGTTAACAGAATGGGCCCTCTTGTAGGACAATAGCTAAACAGATACGGATATGGTGATGCTGCATACTATAATGTAATGCGTTAGCTTGCATATGAATCTAATTATGGTAGATCTAGAGTTGCTAGAAGATAGCATAATTATGGCGGAGTAGGCTGGAATGGTAAGACTTGCAATACATACAAGAGTGATGCGGACTTTGTTAAAGACTACGTAAGACTTATGCATACACGATATGGAGCAGCGCTTAGAGCTAAATCCACATAGGATTATGCTAGAGCTCTTAAGTAGAAAGGGTATTACGAAGATTCTCTTTAGAATTACTCAAGAAATCTTAATAGCATGAATAGCCTTGTTAGAGCAGCTCGTAATCACAAGAATGCGCATAAGGACGCTTATAACTATAATGTATAGTTAAATGACCTTGAGTAGGATTATGAAGATGCCAAAAATGCTAGTCCTATAATTATCAATTCGCCATCTACAAGATAGCCTAGTACTATTAGAGCAGATGTTCCGACAACTCTACTTGGCCCTACTTAGGAAGAGATAAAGGCTTAGCAATAGCGTGATCTCAATAAGTATAAACAGTAGATGTATGATAGGATAACATAGCCTTCACTTCCGAATATACTTAATCTGCTTCCAGCTAATAACTTTGGAAAAGATTCTTATGGCTAGAAGTTCTGGTGGAGAAGAGGTAATAATCTTAAACTAATGTAATTATGACACAGATGGAAAGTCCTAAGCGAAAGATGCAGAAGAGGAATGACTATTAGCGTCATAAGCTCTTTCGTAAGATAAAACGTAGAAGAAAAGCATAGGCTGAGGCAGAGTAGTAGATAGCTGAGAAGCAGCTTAGAAAGAAGTTAAAACTGCCTAAGTTTGATAGAGGAGAAGATGAATTGTCTACTTATAAAAAATAGGTAGAAATGTTTAATGATGCAAATTCTGATCCAATATTGCCAGGTAGACTTGTTGATAGAAATAGAGTTGCTGTTAATCCGGAAACTGGTGACGTAATGGAAGTTGGTGGGCACGTCAATTTAGATCCAGTTATAATAACTGATAAAATGCCTGATAATCTAAAACGGACTATAAATAAAAATATAGAATTAGATAGAATTTAGGACTTATTATATAAGGACAGATTGTCTCCTGTTGACCCTGTTGGTGAGCTTGTTGTTGAATCTGCTGCTATTGGTAAGCCTTTAGAATTAGCCGGAAAAGCGGCTTTGTATGGTATTGGAAGATACGGAGAAAAACTTGGGCTTAAGAAACTATAGGGTTTGGCTAGATAAAAATTACTAGAAAAAGAATTCGCGCTTTCTAATGGAAGATATACTATGGGTGAACCCGTACTCCACAATAAAACAATACGTATTCAGAATGACGACTAGCCATTTATGTTTGACATAGATTAGCCTACTAGTTAGTATATAGGCAAAGATCATTTAAATATTGGTAGCTATATTGGTGAGGGTGGTGAAAGTTTTGTGTATAATACAGCAGGTGATCCAAATACTGTTACAAAAATAAAAGTCCCAATATCTGATAGTATAAAAGATTATGAGGGTTTATAGAGAGCAGTAAGTACAGAATATCAACAAAACAAATTACCGTTCTTTTTTAAATAGGATTATCTTGGATATACTGATAAAAATAGCATCCCAAGTAAAGCTGGAAAAGCTTTTGGAGACGAACAATTTAGAATTGTTACAAAGCAACCGAAGGTTACTCCTTTTTCAAAAGTTGCGGACCCTTGGTTTACATTAACAGAAAATGATGGAATACAAGGTATATTTAGATATTTCGATAAAGATAAAATATATAATTATTTACGAAAGTACGGAGTCGAAAAGACTGAAGACCCATATATATACAAGTACAAAAACATAACCTTTAGTGATATTCTTCCACAAAACGCAGGTATAGACAAAAATGGTAACTTTGGATTTTTAGATTTGATTATACACGATTATAATTCCGGTAAAGATATTCGCATTAAACCATCTAAGCGTGGCACATTTACTAAAGCAGCTAAATAGCATGGCATGAGCGTACAGGGTTTTGCCAATAAGGTTTTAAGGAATCCAAGTAAGTATAGTGCAGCTATGAGAAAGAAAGCAAACTTTGCGCATAATGCAGCAAGTTGGAAACATTAAACATTACACGGGTTCGAATCCCGTGTAGCGTACAACAATTAAAAATATTAACTTAGTTATAATTTAAATTATGGCAAGAAAGAAGAAAAATCCATTAGGTGATTTTGAGGACGCTTTGAGCTCTCTCGGGTTCGGCGGCCAGGAAGGTGGCGACAGCGTTACAGACATCGATAACCAGGATGTGGTTAACCAGGTGTTAGATGATCCTAATGATGATATTGATAATTTAGACAATCCAGATGACGACAAGTCTTCTGAGGATAATAAAGATGATAAGAATGTAACTGGTGATCCTAATGCTCATGATGATGAGACACAGATCCCAGATAATATTTTAAATAATAATACGTCCGACACAACTACAGTTGACAACGAATAGGATGACGACAATGATGATAATGATCAGCAGACTGACACTGACGTCGTAGATCCTGGAGAAGCAGAATAGATTGGTGCTTTCTTTGACGCATTCGCTGAAGCTAATGGTTGGAGTGTTGATGCAGACGAGAAACCTAAGTCAGTCGAGGACCTCGTGGAGTATATCAAAGATGTCGTAGATGAGAATTCAACCCCACAGTACGCCGATGATCGTATTGCTAAACTTGATCAGTACGTAAAGAATGGTGGTAAATTTGAAGACTTCTATCAGACACAGCAGAAATCTATGTCTTATGATAACATAGATTTGGAGGACGAATCTAATCAGAAAGCAGCTGTTCGTGAGTTCTATAAATTACAGGGAATGAATGACGAACAGATTAGTCGCAAGATTGAGCGCTATGAAGATGCTGACATGCTGGAAGATGAAGCAGCTGATGCTGTAAATTATCTTAAGGCGTACGAACAGCAACAGCAAGAGTATATGGCTCAGCAACAGGAAGCTCAAAGACAGGAGCAAGAACAGCAAGCTGCGCAGTTCATGGACGACCTTACTTCTAGTATTAATGGTCTTACTAATATTAGAGGTATTAATATCCCAAAGGAGGATAGAAAAGCGTTGTTCGATTATATTACAAGAACTGATGCAGACGGTTTAACAGAGTATCAGAAGGCTTTTAATAATAACCTTGTTAACAATTTGATAGAATCAGCCTACTTCACAATGAAGGGTGATGCTCTACTGGGCGAAGCACAGCGCAATGGTCAGACATCTGCTGCGAGTAAACTTAGACAAATGCTCAAACACCAAACAAAAAATCATACATCATACAATGTTGGGCATGAAAAACAACCTCAGGCATGGGATCTCGCGTCAAAATACCTATGATGAGACAATTAACATATTATGAATAATTCAAGTTCTTTATTAAATAATCTTCAGCTCTACCGTGGTAAGCGTTTTGCTGACTTGGTAGACGAAAACATGATTGCTAACGCAATGCTTACAAAGCCTCATGAAGTAGCAGGCTTGTTGTCATTGGTTTTTGGTACAAAGGATGATGGTATTTCAACTACCATCGATTTATTAACTGGTGGTCTTGGTTCAACCATGACTATCGAAAACAGAGAGTATGAGTGGTCTGTAATGATTGATGCTGATCACGCTGTTAATATCCGCTACGCTAAGTGGAATGGTAAGGAGATTACTCCTAAGTCAATTACAGAAGGTTTGACTCCAGGTATTAACAATACTCCTATTTATCTTGGTCTTGAAGAGAAGTGGTTAGCACTAGTCTGAGCCACGCTCACAGGCAACTGTGTGAATAATTAATTTCGTTAATTGCTGGAAACTCCTAAAGAATTTTAAACCATAGAGTTAAATTAAAAATTATAGATATATGAATAATATAAAAAATGGACAATCAGCAGCCAAGCAAGTATTAGTAAAACCTATAAAAGGTTGGGAAGATAAATATTTGGCATATAGTGATGGAAGAATATATTCTTTACTTAGAAATAAATTTTTAAAACCACGTATGTCTATGGATGGGTATGAAAGAGTATGTTTATTTAACGATGGCAAAAGATATGAGTATAGAGTACATCGTTTAATAGCAGAAACATTTATTGATAATCCAGATAATCTTCCACAGGTTAATCACAAAGACTTTAATAGAAGCAATAATTGCCTAGATAATTTAGAGTGGTGTACAAATTATGAAAACATACATTACTCTATAAATAATGGAAGAATCCATCAATTCAGAAACAGAAAATCAGATGGAACTTTTAAAATATGTAAAGCGTATACATTTACAAATGTTTATAATGGAAAGCATTTTACAATAATTGGAATTAGGCAAGTTGCGAAACAATTTAAATGTTCTGTTAAAAACGTTTATGCAATTTTGGTAAAGTATCAGAATACTGGTGCTTATGTTGTAAACGGATTTTTTAAGGGTCTTAGGGTTGATTCTGAATACTTGAAGGTTCAACGACTAGCCGATTGCGGCGTAGCTTCAAGCGAAGCGAAATGCGAAACATCCAGTAATGGATGAAGATATAGTCTAAACTTTACAGAGATGTAAAGCAGTCAACATAGCAAGAGTGTTGACGGGCATCGATTAGCGACCGGTGCTGAATTATCGGGTTTGTCGGACCTGGTGCAATTCTTGCATTTGACAATGTAAACTTCCAGGTACGTGTAAACGGTACTCCATACCAGGATGGTAGCACATGGGTATATGAGTGCTATGTAGCAGAAGGCTTCCAGGGCTCTTATATTCCTTGCGAGTATTTGCTCCCAGGTCGTCAGGTAGACCGTATCGGTTCTGCATATGAGGAGTACAGTGATGAGGCAGATATCATCAACTATCAGACTCCATTTAAGATGCGTAATAGCTTGATGACTATGCGTCTTACTTACGATATCACTGGTGATGCTTACTCTACAGTATTGGCTATCGCTTTGACTGATCCTGAGACAGGTAAGAAGTCTTATTTGTGGTCTGACTATCAGTATTGGAAGGCTCTTCGTGAGTGGAAGAAGAGAGAGGAGAAGCAGTTGCTGTTTGCTCACTCTAACCGTAATGCAGATGGTACTTACAATTTGAAGGGTACTAATGGTCGTTTTGTTCCAATCTCTGCAGGTTTGTTCGAGCAGATTGCTCCAGCTAACGTACGTTACTATACAAAGCTGACTACAGAGTTGTTCGAGGATTACTTGTTCGATCTCTGCTACAATATCATTGGTACTAACGAGCGTAAGTTCGTTGCTTTGACAGGTGAGATGGGTATCCGTGAGTTCGACCGTATCTTGAAGGAGAAGGCAGCTAGCTTCAATATGATTGATACACACTTCATTACAGGTTCTGGTCAGGACTTGAAGTTGGGTGGCCAGTTCACAACTTACACTATGACAAATGGTATCGAGTTGACAGTTAAGCGTTGTGCTATGTTTGATAACATGGAGATGTTCCGTCAGCTTCACCCATTGACAGGTAAACCATTGATGTCTTACACATTCTTGTTCGTTGACCTTGGTCGTCGTGATGGTCAGGCTAACATTGTTAAGGTATGTCGTAAGGGTCGTGAGTTCGTACAGTGGTGCACTGGTGGTTCTGTATTGCCAAATGGTTATGCAAACAACATCAACACTATGCGTTCTAACAGCCGTGATGGTTACCAGGTACACTTCCTTGGTGAAGAGGGTATCATGTTGAGAAACCCATTGTCATGCGGTATCTTGTATTGCGATGCTGAAGACCAGGAGACTATTGCAGTTGAGAATAGAGCAGAAGAGCTCGCTTAATTAATAAAATAATATACAATGTTCAACCCCACCCAAAATCGGGTGGGAGCTTGGCATTGCAACAACTAATTGAAAAATTATGGTAGTTGAATTAAAGATCAGAAAGAAAAATCCCTGGGCTGGATTGTTAAAGTATAAACATTGTTTTGATTATATTGCACCTTACTTTACCAGATCTGGGTCGATATACACAGGTTTAACACCTGAGGACGAAAAGAAATTTGAAAAGGAGCTTGGCTACCCAGAAGGCCATCTCGCTAAAAATTCCCCATTCTGGAATACATTCTGTGTTAAGGTTGGCTCTAAGAGCACAATTCTTGATGACTCATTCCCACGACAGGCTATGATTATTAAGTTCCTTGAGGGACATAAGAGAGTAGCTACATCACTTGATAAACTCAATGCTGGTAAGGATTACTTGCTTATTAATAGACAGGCTGAAGCTATTGAGAAGAATAAAATTAACAAGCTTCGTAGAGACGCCATTATTGCTTTTGGTAAGCTTTCTCTTGAAGAGATGCGTAAGTGTCTGAGACTGTTTGGCGTTAGTGCTGATACAATGTCTAATGAGCTTGTAGAGTCTACGTTGTTCTCATTGGTTGATAAGCAGCCACAGAACTTCTTTACAAAGTGGGTTAACAACAAGACAAAGGAAACAGAGTTCTTGATCGAGAGTGCTATTGCCAAAGGAATTATCCGCAAGGATAGAACACAGTATTACTATGGTTCCGAGATGCTTGCAGACTCATTGCAGGATTGTATTGCATACTTGGACGCAAAGAAGAATCAAGACTTAAAGATCTCGATTATTAATCAGGTCGAAAATAAATAATTAAACTAACGACGTATGACGCATAGTGATATTTATACTAAGTTTATGATTGAATATGACAAGGCAAATATAACTTCGTCATATCCGTCGCTAACTAAATATGAGATTGCTACAATACTTGATAAAGCCTACCTAGCTCTTATAGCTCAAAAATATACAGGGAACAATCCTAGAAGGTCAGCGTTTGAGTCAGATATGAAAGCAATCGAAGATTTATAGCCATTGATTAACAAATTAACCGCTATTGGTAGTTTGTCTGGCGATAATAGCTATACATTTGCTACGCACACTATAAATAATCTTGTTTTATACATAATTGATGGACAGATTGAAATCAAAGAGAGTATTACTTCTCATGATAAGAAAAATCATCAATATGAAAATATAGTATTCGTATCGCATGATGTTGCTAAAAAATTTAAGGTCACAAAAACAAATCTACCTTGGATTGAATAGCCTGTAGGATGCATAGAGAACAACAATGTTGTAGTATATGTAGATCCAATGGATGTACAATATAATGGAGCCCAGTCAACAGCTGAATTCACATATATTAAACATCCTGCAAAATTTGCTATTGGACCAGGATTATCAGTAAACGACTATGATTTCGGATAGACTAAATTTGAGTTATCTGATAGCATGGCGGAAGAATTAATTAATTTGGCAATCATTATGTCTACCGAGATTGTAGAATCTAGTAGACTTACTACTAAAGCTAATACTAGACCACTTGAATCATGACAAGAGAAGAAACAAGAAAACTTGGTATTGAGTTTGAACGTAGACTAATTGAAGTATATCCTTAGTTTGCGACAGAGTAGAAACTTAGCACCGATACAATATATTCATTCTTAAGCGAGTTCTAGACACAGTATGTAAAAGTATTGTATTCTAATGAAGACGATTTTCAACGTGGTACTAGACGAGCTAAAAGAATAAGCGATGTTAGCAGATCTTTAATTAGGCGAGTTAATATAAAGACATCAAATGATGATGGCTTATATAAACTGCCAGAAGATTACGCAATGTACGTAAGATCAGAAAGCATCGTTACAAAAAATTATAAAAGTGATAAGACTTTAGAAGACGGTGTAATTACACCAAATATACTTATTAAGCAAGAAGATGTAGACAATGTAATCAATGCATACTACAACTATAATGGTATTATAAAAAACCCATTAGTTATATTTGAAAGTACTAATTATACAAGTAATTAGTTTAAGGTTATATCTGATGTATATACATAGATAGAGAGTGTAGATCTTACATACTATTGCCAGCCTAATGCATTCAATGTATTAAAGTTTGATGATAACGACTAGTCGGCTGGAGCTGTACATAGCTACTGTTCACTCCCATACTCATGTTTTGAGGAGCTTGTATCAGGTGCTGTAGACATGTATTTGACTCAGTATAAACTGAAGCTTGCTTAGGGTAATTCTAAATAGAAGTCACAACCAAAATAGTAGGAGGCTGAGTAATGAGGAATATAGATATTTTAGTAGGGTTAGAAAGAGAGGTAAATAAATTTGATAGCCAGCTAGACAAACCATCTACTGACGAATCTTTATTCTGGCTCAATTAGGCTGTTGGTAAGTTTATCAAGCTTAGATTTAATAGTGATCTTGTTCACGGAACTTCATACGAACAAAATGAAAAGCGTAGAGAAGATCTTATTAAACTATACGAACAGAAGACTTACACATCAACAAATATGACTGTAGATGAAAGTCAGCCGTCATATACATCTTACACAATAACATATCCAGAAGACTTCATGTTCTCACTCAATGAGGACGTCGTGATAAGCGATCTTGATGGAGAGAATAAAATCAATACATGCATGTTTGAGTGCACGTAGGATAGTTTTATGTACAGAGTTAACAACAGTCTTACAGATTTCCATTATAGATTTCATAGAGCCAGACCTCTACGTGTAAGAAATTCTAATGGATGTATGTTGCTAACAGATAAGCAATATAAGATTAGTGAATATTCTTTAGGTTATCTCAGAAAGCCTACAGAAATAACACTCGATAACCCTTATGATGAATATGAGGATTTCGAGGATATTATTATGCCCGAGATTATAAAGATTGCTGCTCAAATGTATTTAGAAAACAAGAAAGACGAGCGCTATAAAACTATAACTCAAGAGGTAAATACACAAGAATAATAATTTTAACGTGGAAAGCCCAGCTAGTTAGGTCTAGCATTAATATTATAGGGTGAGTAGAAAAAATTAATTTTAATATGATTACATATGTAAATACAGTCCTTGTTTCTAACAAGAACGGTGAGACACTTGCTACAGCTGCTGATTTGGCTGGCAAGGAAACAAAAGCAGAACTTAAGCCATTGGTTGGTAAGTTTGTATTCATGAACTGCGATCCATCTGCACAGGATGGTACAGCTATCACAGATGTTTATTCTTATGATGAAAACGCAGATCGTTTTAAGATTGGCGTTATCACATCTGATAGTTTTCAGAAGGTTGGTAAGGACGGCGCCGTTAAGTTTGTCCCAGTTATCAAGTGGTCTAACATCATCAACGTTGCAGATATTAAGTCTGTAACAAAGCTCGACTATAAGGACGATGCTGAAGATCAGATTACAATAGACTTTACAAACGTTCCAGCAGAAACACTTAAGGTTCTTGCTCAGGGTGGTTGTCCTGTTGTACTTCGTCTTACATTCAAAGATATGCCAATGCGTTATCGTAAGTGGACAGAGTCTTACAGCTACGTTACAGAAGTTGGCGACGGTGTTGAGCAGATTATTGCTGGTCTTATAAAGGATATTATTCGTGCTCCAAAGCGTCAGAGAGTATATGCCAAGGCTGACGAGAAGAAGCTCATTCTTACAGCAATGAAGTATGATGACGATGAGTCTAATATAACAGAAAACGTATATATGAAGGGTCGCTTCGATGCAAATATGTATTGGATGAATCCAGCTGCTCCAGGTTGGGCATCTAACAACAAGTATGATCTTGGTGCAGTTTTCTCAAAGAAGGAAGGTACAACATACCCTGCTTCAGCTAAGCTTGTTCGTGATCGCGAGCGCGCATCATTTGATTATCAGGGTGTTTTGCATCGTAGCTGCTGGTACGATCCTCAGCCAGCTATGGTTACAAATATCGATAACAAATACGATGGTATTACAATCGAGTTTGAGAATCAGTACAGAACAGCTGATGATTTGTGGCGCAGAACAAAGCAGACTGTTGAGATTTACGCATCTAACAATGGTGAAAAGTTTACAACTGGTGCTGTAGAGATTGCTGGTGGACTTGTAGAGAATCTTCAGAATATGATTCAGGCTCGTCAGAATATAGCAAATCCTATTAGTAATGCAACCGCATACGACGAAACAAAATTTTAATATTTAGCCGGGGTGGGGTAATAAGCCCTATCTCGGCTTTTTGTTTTTAAATACATATCAATATGCAAAAAATTAGAATTGGAAATGATATTAGAATAAATATATCACTTGTTGATAAAACAGAATATAGTGCATCTAATATCAAAAATATAAAATGTTATTTGGTTAATAAAACATTAACCGAGAGCATGAATAAAAAATGCTGCAATAGTTAGTATTTGCTAAATTGGTGTGGATGTCCTACGTATCACGTATTGCCTCATTGTAGAAATAAATTCTACTACAATGGAAGAGATTTCGACTGCAAGTGCGAAATGGATAAATATAGGCCTTTGGACAAAACAAAATATCTCATGGAGTCTGAATTAGATGCAAATAACAATGTTATAAATGCGTACTTCCCATCAAAAGATTAGATATGCGGAGTATATCAATTAATCGTTGTTGTGGAAACATTTGTTCCTGGTTGGGGGAAAAGACAGCTTAAAACTAATACAATAGACTATGGTGAGATATTTGAAATCGTTGATAAAGGTGTAGAGTAGACTGGTGGCATAACAATAACAACCGGAGTTGATCCTTTGATTAATTCTGGATTTATTGGATATTTGGCAGTAAGACCATTTGCTGAAGACGAAGAAAGCGATAGCGAAAAGGGCTTTGATAGATCTGATGATGGGTATGAAAATCCATCACAGGAAACGTATGATAAAGTAGGAATACAGAATGTAGACCCTAATCTGCTTCTCGAAGTTCATGATTTATCAAGATTTTCAACTATAGTAAATTATGTAGATGGTCAATACTTATGGGTAATGTCTAAAAAGCCTATTAAAAACCTTATTGACGGGAGTATGAATAATATACCATTTACTACTGTTTAGTATAATGCTGAAACAGGATATTATTATTATGCAGGTTCTAATCCGGTACTTAAAAATACTATGTCTGGAGGAGTTTCTGTAAAGGCGATATTCTAAAATTATTAATTATGGCAGATATTAAAAACTCGTATATAAGACCAAAGAAAGAGGATACCATCGTATACGGAAGGATTGTTAGTGCGTCTACAGAAGGCGTTGTGGCAGATGCTGGACAAATATACGACGAACAGCTTAAAGTTGGTCAGCATGAATTAAATGAGCGAATTATAAAGAGTGGCATTGGATCATTTGCCGGAATACCTACATATACAAAAGATATCATAGATGGTGTAGACCCTAGTGATATTCCTGATAAATACATACTTATAGCTGATAAAGAAAGTGACCTAAAAACAAAACCTTCTAGAGAAGTTGAGGTAAATGGTACGTATGTCGACATTTTGTTTTCTGCCATAAGAGCTTTATAGAGCGAAGTGGCAAAAATAAGGAATACATTTAGATACGGACTCAATTCGTACACAGATGAAAATACATTAATGTCATCTGTGGTAGATGGTATTTCTGATCCAGACGATGAGCCACTGTGGGCGGTTGATAAAGAAGATTTGTCATCTGTCACACGCCTTACAATAGGTTAGGGTTGTGAACTTACACCAGAATCAAACTTAGGCTATGATGAAGAAGGTATAGTAAAGGTTACCGGGGAAGCTACATGGAATGACGATTAGACTGTAAAATAGATTACTGATCCTAAGATTTTTATGTACTTTACTGTAACTAATCCAGATGTAACTATACATTTGACAAATGAAGAAAACCAGACTCGATTTAATATAAATTCAATAGAGCTACCAAAAGCTGATGCATATAATATAATGGTTTGCATTAGTAGAACGGTAGAAGATGCTGGTAGTAGATATATATACATTAGCATCGGTGATGCTATCCATGACAAGGTATACAAATAGGGTTATTATTATGATGGTAAGCTAAATAGTATACGAAACGATATCGGATATTCATATTATCCAGACTGGGTTACGTTTAAAGATACAAACGTTTCCTTGTTTGATATATGCTCTAAGTTCTAGGACTTTTCTAACCAGGTTATTCCTAGCGCACCATCTGAGCAGGATTACAAATATAAAGTATCACACATAACAATTCGTTCCGTAAAATCAGAAGATGTACTTTAGAAGATAAAGAATCAAATTCAGAATAATGAATTAACCTTTGTTGAAAGTACAAAGAATTTATGGATTAAAAATAATGATAAACTAGTTAAAATTGCTGCTGGTGGCGGTACAACACCAGATGACGGTATGACAGAAAGTGAAGTATTAGACTTGCTTAAGAAGCAAGGTATTATTCGCGAGGACGGTGAAAACCTACGAATAACAGACCTTTCAGATATTACATTTATTCACCAAGACACTGGCAAGAAGTACAAGTTCTTTATCAATGAGTCTGGAGATCTTATTAATCAAGAAATTCCTAACGACGAAGATCTGCTTTCTAATAGAGTAATAGCTAGTGGCGTTGACCTTGATAGTTGGAGTGCTAGAGGATTTATCGGCAGACTTAGATTAGCCGAATATAATAAGGCAAACCCATCTAATAGATTATCTGAAACACAAAACATTGGATTATATTCTGACAGAATAAAAATTGGTGCATTCTATGCGCCATTAGATACAGATATCGTACACGGTTGTACGAGAGCGTTCGTCGAACTTGAGAATACATCTGATAGCGACTTTTGCTTATAGGGATGTTATTTGCATTATACTAGACCAACGGATGACAAACAGACTGTATATCATTTGCCTCTTACTGGCACAATAAAAGCAGGCGGCACATATGTTATTGCAGGAGCTTATTATGGTAGCAAGAAAGACGAAAATGCCTACATTAAGGTAGACTCATACGATCAAGAGTGGTATGAAGATGGTAAGTTAATTGATTTTACAATCAATACAAGCTCTAGTCTTGGTAATGGTTTTGCTTTAACATATGGTAACGAAGAGCTAACTTCAACAACGTATCTATGGAAAGCTAACGATAGCTCTGTAACTATATTTAATGACGCTAAGACTTACCCTAACTTATACGATCCATCGTTCATTGATGCGATTTATTTCTTTACAGGTGTTATAGATTCTTCGAAGACAGGATATTGGGCAAAGCTTGTACTCGGTATCAAATCGAATACAATGTATAAAAATACATTTGAACTTGATCCTGCACAGTAGGCTTATCAGTCGGCAAATGTTAAAGATAGCTCTAGAGCAAGATGGGCTAGTACAGCAGATGTTTGGATTGTAGATCTTAGTTCACCAATGATTAGTTTTCCACATTCTAAAGAATAGTATAGTGTAGCCAATTTCGCACCAAATGCATCTTACTTAAATAAGAATGTATGTACAGATAAGTCTAAGCTTAATATAACTAAGCCAAATATGGTTACATGTTCATTTGGTGTAAACATACATAAGGATAGAGCATTTAACTGGATCTCTGTAGGATACCATGATGAGTATATATGGATTAGATAGAAAGGGTAGAAAGACTGGACATCTCGATTCGAATCTTATAAAGAGGCAGAAAACGCTATTACTGAATCCACATCTTATCCTAGAAGAAAAGAATACTCTAAGGACGTTAATAATATTGTCTATAGTAGAATTGTAAGCAGATTCCCAGCAGATGGCACATAGTATACATCTCATAAATGTGTAATTAATGTTGCTAGTTCTGCAGTTACAGGAGGCCCTTAGGTTTGGGAGTATGTTGTTGGTAGACCAGATGCCAATGGTAATCCTGGTTCATATGTATCAGATGTGCAGACATTTACGTTGTATCCAGAAACATACAAGCCAGTTATTTATCAAACAACAGACTAGCAGGGATTCGATTGGTTGTAGTACCAGGTTTGGGCAGCAGCAGCAAACAAGCTGAATGAAAAGATTGCCGAAGATCAAAAGAGTAGCAATATCATTCCTATTGTTATGAATACTGGAGATATGACACAGAATGGAACAAGAATCAACGAATGGTTTGATTACTACAATGCTGGTCATGTTTTGTTTAACAAGTTTGAGCAGATGAATGTTGTTGGTAACAATGACCTATGTGGTACAAATGTGACAGATCTTGGAACCGGTGACGATCTTGGTAAATCAAACTCTTTCTACTTCCACGTATTCTATTGTTACGATATAGATGAGTCTGTATTCGTTCCTATTGTGAATAATAAATATATTCCTTCTTTGTACTATTTCGAGTCAAAGAATTATAGATTTATTATGATTAACAGTGAGATTACAATGATTAACTGCAATCAGTGGTTCAATCTTAAAGATGGTAGTGATACGATAAATATTTACACTGGCTACACTATTGGCACAAATCAGAAGTATGTTAGTAGCTTTACATCAATCTACACAATGGTTTACAATATGCTTAACACTAGCAAAAAGTGCATAGCTGCTTGTCACGAAATGCCGTTTACCGTTATTACCAATAGCAGCATCTCCACTGGATAGGAATAGTACCCTAGATCACTTGGGCCTAATGGCGATGCATTAATCGGTAGTCATTGTAATTAGATCGATAAAACCGAAACTGGTGCTGGCACATACTGGCTTAGTAGACTTCTTGAGTATAAAGGAGTAAAGCTTATGATCGGTGGTCATAAACACACATACGCTTGTACGTACCCTGTTAGAGAGTATTTCTTCTTTGGACAGAATAGAAACAGCAAAGATAATTTTGCGGAGTATTCGATGAGCAATACATTGTAGAACGATAATGTTAGATTTGTTGTAAATGGTAAAGATTATACAAAATTCCCTTTAACAAAACGAGAGGATGTGGGACAGGCCCCTACTGGCTTCTTCCCATATACAAGTGCACCTAATCTTGAAGGCGGTGTAACTTATTTTATGTGTTAGGCTACAGGATTTAAACTTACATCAAATAAAGAGCTTCCTTCTGCAAACTAGAAGTTCTCTATAGCTATACCAGAAACAACAGTTAAAAATGGAAAGGATACAGCTAATGCTAATTAGAAATATCCTATGTTTGGCATTATAAGACTCTCAGATTCTGATTACAATGTTGAGCTTGTTAGAATAGCTAACATTCTTACATCTACAGCTAAATTTACACAGTATGATTACTCTACATCTCCTATGAAGTTACAGTACTTTAAATAGGTTTCTGATAACAACTACGGAGAGTGGGTTGACACAGAAACAATAATGCTTACAGTATGAGATTAAATAACAATTCTAAGATTGTTAGTGATGATGATATAATAATGTCGGATGGCTCTTTGACGCTGTCCGACAAATTGTCGTCTATAACTAATGATGTAAATTCGCTTAAGACAAATGTTAAGTGGATTTATAAATATGGCGGAGTCGGTTCT
>ERZ772860.194-NODE-194-length-59866-cov-16.222768_pt1 | contig 59866 bp, 46 predicted proteins | sample MGYA00511342_ERZ772860 | MGnify/ENA primary metagenome ERZ772860 (study PRJEB29015, sample SAMEA2737665) | human gut metagenome | biome: human gut; feature: human-associated habitat; material: faeces | place: China | collected 2012 ... | reverse complement strand
GGCGCGGCGAGGGGCCTGCGAGGGGCCGGAAGGAGGCCGGGAAGGCCGGAAGGAGACCGGCAAGAGGCCGGAAACGGGGGTGTTCTCGGGGAGGGAGGGGGCTGACGAAGCCAGAGGGCGGGGGCAAAAGCTCCCCAGTTGGGGCGGGCAAAGCGGAGGCGGCGAGCTCCGGGTACGGAGCTCGGGGAGGCCGAGTAGCGGGCCGAATGAGGGGCCGGAGAGGGGCCCATGAGGGGGCTGGGCAAGGTCCGGGGAGGCGCCGAAGGCGCGGGGCCGGCTTCCGCCCCGGATCAGAGGGTGTCGACGAAGCTGCGGAAGCGATCGAGGGCGTCGCGGAGGGTGCGGCGGGGGCAGGCGATGTTCCAGCGCAGGTAGCCGTAGCCCTCGGCGCCGTAGAGTTCGCCGCCGTTGAGGCGCAGTCCGGTGGCGTCGAGCAGGCGATCGGCGAGGGAGGGCGCGCTGTCGGCTCCGTCGAGGCCGGATGATCCCGCTCCCGCAGTCACCGCTGCTGCCGGGGTGTTCAGCAGGCTGCGGCAATCGACCCAGACGAGGTAGGTGCCCTCGAGGCGAATGACGGGGAGCTGCGGCAGGTGGCGGCTGAAGTAGCGGCAGAGCTCGAGGTAATTGCCCTGAAGGTAGGCGAGCAGGCGGTTGAGCCACTCTTCTCCGCGGGTGTAGGCGGCGATGGCGGCGGCGACGCCGAAGGGGTTGACGTCGCAGACTTCATGGATGTTGATGGCGCGGTCGATGCGGCGGCGGGTTTCGGGATCGGCGCAGATGATGGAGGCGAGCTGAAGGCCGGCGATGTTGAAGGCTTTGCTGGCCGACACGAGGGTGATGCAGCTGCCCGAGTTGCCCGGCAGGGAGGCGCAGGGGGTGTAGCGGTAGCCCGGCAGGGCGAGGTCGCCGTGGATTTCGTCGGAGATGAGGGCGAGCCGATGGCGCCGGCAGATGTCGCTGAGGCGCCGGAGTTCGTCGGGTGTCCAGACGCGGCCGACGGGGTTGTGGGGGTTGCAGAGCAGCATGACGGTCGTGCGGGGATCGGCGGCGCGGCGCTCCAGGTCCTCAAAGTCCATGAGGTAGTGATCGCCTTCGCGGCGCAGGGGGCTGGCGATGGCGCGGCAACCCATGTTGCGGATGGAGGAGAAGAAGCAGTTATAGACGGGGGTCTGCACGAGGACGCCGTCGCCGGGGAGGGTGAGGGCGCGCAGCGCGGCGGAGATCGCGGGGACGACGCCGGTGGTGTGCAGGATGTGCTCGGCGGGGAAGCTCCAGCTGTGCCGATGCGCATACCAGCCGATGAGGGCCTGATCGTAGGCGGCGGGGACGCTCACGTAGCCGAAGATGCCGTGCTGCACGCGCTCGCGGAGGGCGTCGATGATGGCCGGGGCGGTGCGGAAGTCCATGTCGGCGACCCAGAGGGGGAGGATGTCGTCTCGGCTGTCGCTGTTCCACTTGCTGGAGTCGGTGCCGCGCCGCGGGACGGGCTCGTCGAAGAGGGGGTCGGTTGCGGCGGCGGCGAGGGGAGCGGCGTTGCAGGGTGTTTCGACGCTGCGGGCGTTGCCGGCGAGGGGGGCATCGCGGCGGGTCGGGTCGGGGGAAGCCGGCTGAGGGTCGGCGGGTTGGGGATGGGGGCTCATGCTGTTCAGAGGGGGATGGGGAGGAGTGGGGGAGGACGGGAGGGAAAGGGGGAAAGACGCGGCTGAGGAAACGAGGTCGCGAGACGGGGGCTTTCCCGGGAAGCGCCGGGTTCTGCGGGAGCCCGGCGCCCCGGGGAAAGGGGGTGCCGCGAGTCCGGGTCAGTGCTCGGTCTCGATGCGGCAGGCGCCGGGGTTCTTGCAGTGCTCATCGAGGATGAGCTCGCCGATACTCTCGGCGCGGATGCTGCCATCGGCAGGGTTTTTGACGCTGGTCACGCGGCTGCGGATGTCGGCCTGCAGGGTGCTGTACTCGAAGGCGAGGTCGCAGTCCTCGGCCATGGTGCAGTTTTCCATGATGAGGTTCTCGGCGTAGCAGAGGGGCTGGGTGCCGGCGATGCGACAGTTGACGAGGCGCAGGTTGCGGGAGTGCCAGCCGAGGTATTCGCCGTCGAGCAGGGAGTCGTAGACGGTGACGTTTTCCGAGTTCCAGAAGGCGTCTTTGGAGTGGATCTCGGCGTTGCGGATCTCGACGTCGCGGCAGTACTGGAAGGAGTAGTTGCCCAGCTGGCGGTAGCGGTCGATGCGGATGTTGCTGCTGTGCAGGAAGATGTAGTCGCCGTTGCTGACGTCGACGTCGCGCAGCTCGATGCCGCGGCAGAACCAGAGGGTTTCGGCGGCGTTGGGCAGGTGTACGCGCTCGAGGTGCAGGTCGTCCATCTCGCGGAACATTTTGGGGGCTTCGACGAGGGTGTCGCTCATGCGCAGCTGCTGCGAATACCAGAGGGCGGCGCGGGCGCCTTCAGTAAACAGGCAGTCGCTGATGGTGAAGCCGCGCACGTGCCAGAAGGGGTATTTGCCTTCGAAGCGGCAATGCTCGGCGGTGATGTCGCTGCACTCTTTGAGGGCGGATTCACCGGCGTGGATGGTGACATTCTGCAGGTGCAGGTGGTGGGAGGCGAAGAGGGGGCGCTCACCTCCGAATTCAGTGTTTTTCAGAGAGGTCATTGTGCTGTCAGTGTGTTCAGGTTCAGGGTTCGCGGGCTTGACCAGGGAGTGTCGCCGCGCACGGAGCGCTTGTTGGTCAGTTGCCCGCGCGGGAGGCGGAGTCGGCGGCGGTCTCGGGGGGCTCGGAGGGCGCGCCGGGCTCGGAGATCTCGGCTTTTTCGGCTTTCTCGGCGGCACCGCGCGGGAGGATCCTGATGCGGGCTTCGAGGTCGCCGTGGACTTGGAGGGCGCGGATGCCGTCGCCATCCAAGCGGCCGATGCGCAGCAGGTCACGGCTGTAGGAGACGGGTTTGCAGAAGATGGCCACGGTGCCCCAGGGGAGGTAGATGGCGATATCTCCCGCCTCGGGGGCGCAGCCGGGGCGGCAGCCCTCGGCGGTGAGACGTTGCGCGGGGTAATAGATTTTCTCTGCGGTGTTGTTGAAGTCCTCCAGCGTGGTGCTCACGGGCAGAAGCTTCAGGAAGGCGCGCGCTGCCGCGCTGTCCTCCATGGTGGCGGTGAGGCGCTGTTCGCCGACGATGAGCTCGATTTTCTGCGCATCGGCGGGCGCGGGGGAGCAGCCGCCGACGGCACAGAGGGCCAGGGCGGCGAGGCGCAGGGGGTGGGGAATCAGCGTTCTCATGATGCGGTCGCTTGCTTACCGGGTGGTCAGTTGCGAGGGTCAGCGGGTTGGCGGCCCGGAGCCGCCAACCCGAGTTGCGGCTTACTTCCAGGAGTCGCGGTAGATGTTGAAGATGTCTTCGTCACTCATGGGCAGGCGGTCGCTGGTGAACATGATGCCCATGACGTCCCGCGCATTGCGAACGAAGGAGCTGAACTCGCAGGAGCAGATGCCGTAGTCGGACATCTTGAGCTGCGCCACGCCGCAGGCCTCCTGCAGGCGCGCGAGGGCGGTCAGGAAGTCTTCGGGCTTGTCAGCCTCGTGCATGCCGAGCGCGCGGGCGAGGCGCACGAAGCGCTCGTCGCAGGCGTGGTGCGTGATGAAGTAGCGGTAGTAGGCGAGGCTGATCATGATGAGGCCGGCGCCGTGCGGCAGGTTCGGGTGATAGGCCGAGAGGGCGTGCTCCATGCCGTGCTCGCTGGTGATGAGCGTCAGGCACATGACCATGCCGGAGAGGGTGTTGCCGAAGGCGACGCGCGTGCGGGCTTCGAGATCCTGCCCGTCCTTCACGGCGCGCGGCAGGTAGGTGGCGAGGTTCTCGATGGCCGTCAGCGCGCACATGTCGCTCATGAGGTTGGCGCCCTTGGCGATGTAGCCCTCGATGCTGTGGAAGAGGGCGTCGAAGCCCTGGAAGGCGGTGAAGTGCGACGGCACGCTGACCATCAGCTCGGGATCGACGATGGCGATCTTGGGGAAGAGGGAGGGCGCGCTGATGAAGGCTTTTTCAAAGGTGTCGCTCTTGGTGATGACGCCCGAGCAGTCGGTTTCCGAGCCGGTGCCGGCGGTGGTGGTGATGGCGATGATGGGCAGCGGGGGGCAGCTGGCGGCTTTGCCCTTGCCGGAGCCGATGGGGACGTAGTCCCAGAGTTCACCTTCGTTGGTGGCCATAAGGGCGATGGCCTTGGAGGCGTCCATGACGCTGCCGCCGCCGAGGGCCACGATGAAGTCGCAGCCGCTCTCGCGCGCCGAGGCGGCGCCGGCGTTGACGTTTACAACGGTGGGGTTGGGCTCGATGCCGTCAAAGACGGTGCAGGTGACGCCGGCGCGGGCGAGTTGCTCCTCCGTGCGTCTGAGGTAGCCGTTGGCCCGGGTCGATTTGCCGTTGGAGATGACGATGAGAGCCTTGCTGCCCGGCATGGGCTGCTCGCCGAGGGTGTTGAGCTGCCCCGCGCCGAAGAGGATGCGGGTGGGGATGAACTGATCGTAGTTGAGATTGGTGTTCATGATGTTCGTGGTGTTCATGGTGTGATTTCGGAAGGGTTGTGTGTTCAAACTGGGGGTTGAGATGACGGGGTGAGACGCCGAGTCGGGATTGCAGAGATTGCAGAGATTGCAGAGATTGCGGACTGCTGTACCGACGGCGGACTCAATACCAGTCGTGTTTTTCGTCACGGTTGAGGGCGGCGATCTGCTGCATGTCGGCCTCCGTCAGGGCGAAGTCGAAGACGTCGAGGTTGTCGCGGAGGTGCTGCGGGCTGGCGCTGCCCGGCACGGGGACGACGCCGCGCTGCAGGTGCCAGCGCAGGATGACTTGCGCCGGGCTCTTGCCGTGCGCCTGCGCGATGTGCTTGATACTCGTATCGCCGAGCATCGCGGCGGTGTGGCCGCGCCCGCCGAGCGGGTACCAGGCTTCGACGGCAATGCCGCGGCTGCGGATGGCTTCGACGTTGCGCGTGTCCTGATAATAGGGGTGGATTTCATTCTGCACGAGCGCCGGCGTGCTGTCGACGCGGGGCAGGAAGTCGCGGAGAGTGTCCTCGTAGTAGTTCGAGAGTCCGACGGCTCGAATGGTGCCGGCGGCGATGTAGGACTCGATCGTCCGGTAGGCTCGCACGTCTCCCTCGCCGGGATGGTGCAGCAGCATCAGATCGATGTAGCCGAGGTCCAGTTCGCGCAAGCTCTGCTCGATGGCTGCGGCCGGATCGCCGTATTGATTCGGGTAAATCTTCGTCGCCACGAACATCTCCTCTCGGGGCAGGCCGGATTCGCGGATGGCGCGCCCGGTCTCGCGCTCGTTCTCGTAGATGTGAGCGGTGTCGAATTTGCGGTAGCCGGCGTTCAGCGCCTCGCGCATGGCGGCCACACCGGCCTCGCCGCGCAGGCTGTATGTGCCGAGGCCGAGCACGGGCATGGCGCTGCCCTGATTGAGGAGCACGGTGGGCACCGCCCCGCACTCCGCCCGGCGCCCCTCCGAGCCCATCGTCAGAGGCAGCGGCAGGTGCAGCGCCTTGAACCACTGCCGGATGGCGTCGCGGGATTCGAGCCCGCCGAAGCGCCTTCCGGGCTTCCAGTGGGCTTGGGGGGCGAGGTGGTGCAGGTGCGTGTCGCTCTCGCCCAAGGGGCTTGAGCCCGAGGTGCAGAAGGGGACGATGGTCTTGCCGCTCAAGTCATGCTGCGTGAGGAAGGTGGAGATGACGCGCGGGGCCTCACCCCACCAGATCGGGTAGCCGATGAAGATGATATCCGCAGCGGCGACGGCGTCGCAGTGTCCTTTGATGGCGGGACGCGCGGCGGGATCACTTTGCTCGCGGTTGGCGCGCGAGTCGGCCACCTCGTAGTCGAGGTCGGCGGGCGTGTAGGGCTCCGTGGGCTCAATGCGCCACGTGGCGGCTCCCGCAGCCACGGCGATGGTCTCGGCCATGCGTTTGGTGTTGCCGGTGCAGGTGAAGTAAACGACGAGAGCGCGCGGAGACGCTCCGGAACGGTCGCCTGGCCCGGCATCGGCGGCAGCGGGGCAGCACGAAACGGCTCCCCAGCTCAGGCCGAGGCCGATGAAGGCGTTGGTGAGGGTCTTGATGGCTTGTGTCATGGTGCAGGTTCTGTCGGATAATGTTGAGGATGTTCTTGAATGATGCTTGTTGCGAGCGCCGGAGGGAGGGAGAGCGGAGCGCGGCGGGTGTCGCGGCGGGGGCGCGGCTGAGGGGCGTTTCTGCGTTCTCGCGGAGCTCCCGCTGAGGTGGCGGAGCACAGCCGGACGCTCTTTGCTCGTGCGTTGCGTTGCCCGAGGCTCCAGCATGGAGCTCGCCCTCCCGGCTTCGGCTCACTCCTTCCCGACCTTGGCGTATTCCTCGTCGCTGACGGGCTCGAGCCACTCGTTGGAGCAGTTCTCCCCGCTGACTTCGAAGGCGAGATGGGCGAACCAGCTGTCCGCGGCAGCGCCGTGCCAGTGCTTGACGCCGGCGGGGATGTGGATGACCGTGCCGGGCAGAATCTCCACGGCGGGCTTGCCCTCCTCCTGATACCAGCCGCAGCCCGCAACACCGATGAGCATCTGTCCGCCGCCGCTCGTGGCGTGGTGGATATGCCAGTTGTTGCGGCAGCCGGGCTCAAAGGTGACGTTGGAGACGTTGACCTGATCTCGGGAGATGGGGGCCAGATAGCTCTTGCCGGTGAAGTAGCGCGCGTAGGCGGTGTTGGGCTCGCCGATGGGGAAAATCATGCTCCGCTGAAAGGCGGATTGGGCATCCTCGCCCGCGCTGTCCTCGGCCCAGACGTCCTTGGCGAGGCGGAAGGCGGCCCAGGCCTTGGGCCAGCCGGCGTAGAAGGCGATGTGGGTGAGGATTTCCGAGATTTCGCTTCGGGTGATGCCGTTCTTTTTCGCTTCGCTGAGGTGATAGCTCAGCGAGCTGTCCGTGATACCCATGCTGATGAGCGTGGTGATGGTGACGAGGCTGCGGTCGCGCAGGCTGAGTTTGTCCGTGCGGCTCCAGACTTCGCCGAAGAGAACGTCGTCGTTGAGCTCGGCGAACTTCGGGGCGAAGTCCCCGAGCTGGTCACGACCGGCGGTTTGTTTGATGCTTTGTTGAGACATAAGAGGGGTGGTGAAAAGGATGGCGGCGCAGGTGATGCAGGCGGTTGTCTTCATGGTCACAGGTGATGGGGTTGTGGGGCGGAAGCCCGGGTTTGAACTTTCGGAGTTGCACCCGATGAAGGGGGGCCTCCGATGCTTGTATTGTACGCCGAAGCCCCGCAAAATCAAATACTTGCTCGGCATACTTCATCATGCCTTCCGGGCATGATACCTCGCCTATTCCCCGACCGAGGCAAAGTCCGAAGCCGCGCGCTTTCTCCCGCCGGAATCGCTCGCCCCCTGCGTCCTCGGCTCTCCCCGCCGCCGCGCTCCGGGCTCGTGCTCCGGCCTCGGAATGGCGGGCCCGAGGCCACCGGGAGCCCACCCTCAGCAGACCTTCCCCACGACGCAGCCGGACCAGGGATGTAGCCGGCGGCGAGCTCAGACTTCCCTCGGGGCCTCCGACTCCCCACCTTTGGCCCGGCGAGGGGCAGCATGCGCTTCCTGCGCCTCGGCATCTGCTGAAGCCACCTGAGCCCCCCCGTGGGAAGCCACAGGAGAAGCCGCCTGCGAGGGAGCGGCAGAGCCGTCGCCCGCTTCGAAGGCCTTTTGCACGTAGCGCTGCAAAAAGAGGTAAAACACCTGAGCTGCGCGGTTGAAGAGGCGCGCCTTTTTCCACACGAGGTAGCAGGGCGAGAGCAGCGCCGGGCGGAAGGGGATGAAGCAGAGCGGCGAGGCGTCCGACGTATCCGTCAGTCCCCCGAGGGTGATTGAGGCACCCAGACCGGCCTCGACAAACTTGGAGGCGTTGTAGGAGAGGTTGAAACGGCCGATGAGGTCGCACTCATTGATATCGCGGCCCAGCCAGCCGGAGAGGAAGGACGCCACCGGGGGGCGCGAGGGGATGATGAGCGGGAGCGCGGCAACCTGCTGAGGTGTCACGTCGCTGCTGTTCGCCAGGGGATGGTCGCGGCGCAACAGGACGCCCCAGGTGTCGGTGTGCGGCAAGCGCAGGTGATCAAAGCGGGAAATGTCCGCCGGGGCCAGAATGAAGCCGAAGTCGATGACGCCGTGCTCGAGCTGCTCCGTGATGAGGGTGGCGTTGGCCGTCTGCATCACGAGACGGATGCGGGGGTGATGGCGGTGGATGCGCCGCATGACTTCGGCGATGATGCTGATGCCGGGGGATTCGGCACAGCCCAGCACAATATCGCCGCTGATATCCGACTGCCGCGCGGCAAACTCCTTGACCGTGCGTTCGGAGAGCGAAACGATTTCCTCCGCGCGCTGGCAGAAGCGCATCCCCGCCTCCGTGAGCCTCATGGGCTTCTTGTCGCGCTCGAAGAGCCTGGTGCCCAGCTCCTCCTCCAGCTCCATGATCTGGCGCGAGAGCGTGGGCTGCGTGATGTGCAGGGCGACGGCGGCACGCGTCATGGAGCGCTCGCGCGCGACGGCCAGAAAATATCTCAGGACTCGGAGTTCCATGCCTCTATCAGCATGTCACAGACGGGGCGCAGCGTCAAGCCTGCGTCGCGACAGCGCCCCGGAGGGCGCCCCGCAGTCCGCTCGGAAGGAGGACGCAACCGGCCCGGCAACCCGGCACCTCCATCAACCTCCCTCAACCTCCATCAACTTTCTCAACGCCACCTCTCCGCTCCCTAAACGATTCTCCCGCACCCTCAACGCCCCTCCGCTCACTCACCCAACGACAGCAGACCCCGAAGTCACGGCTCGCGGCTGCCCCTCTCGCGGCCGCCCGGCTCACTGCGGTCAAAGGCTCATCGAGCAGAGGCGGAGGGCTCTCGTCGCTGACTCTGCCGCAGCCGCAAAGCAGGAAACAGACGGAACGAAACCTTGACAAGGGGAAGCTCAGTCTGCTAGTATGGTGCCGCTATGAAGTTCGCCCACATGATATCCGTGCTGGCCGGCGCCATCTTGGCCGTGGTGCCCATGGTCAAGGCCGCGGATCAGCGTCCCAACGTATTGTTCATCATCTCAGACGACCACGCTGCGGCCGCTCTGGGAACCTGTGACAAAGACTCCCCGGTCCCCCTGCCGGGCTTCCGCCGCATGGCCCGCGAAGGCATGGTCTTTGACCGCGCCTACTGCGCCAATTCGCTCTGCGGCCCCTCGCGCGCCTGTATGCTCACCGGGCGGCACTCCCACAACAACGGCTTCCTCTTCAATGACGGCGGGCCCGACTTCGACGGAGCCCAGCCCACCTACCCGAAGATGCTGCAGAAGGCCGGCTACCAGACCGGCATCATCGGCAAGTGGCACCTGCAATCCCAGCCCACGGGCTTCGACAACTGGCAGATCTTCCTGCACCAGGGGCAGTACTGGAACCCCACCTTCCTCGCACCCAACGCTCAGGGAAAAACCGTCAGCCACCGCGAGCCCGGCTACGTCTCCGACGTGCTGACAACCAAGGCTATCTCTTGGATCCACAACCGCGACAAGAGCCGCCCCTTCTGCCTCATGCTCGGCCACAAGGCGCCGCACCGCAACTGGCTGATGGCTCCCCGCCACATGAGCAAGATTCGTCAGTACGTCGCGAAGCTGACGCCGCCGGCCGACCTGCATGAGGACTGGGCCAACCGCCCCGAGTTCCTGCTCAACAGCCGACAGACCGTCTCGCGCGACCTCTGCAACTGGAATGACAACCACCTCGTTCAGGAGCTCATTCCCTTTGACGTCATGAAGGAGATCGTCCCCAAGCCGCAGCTTCGCAACATGGTGAAGAACGGGCGCTTCAAGGATGAGATTCCCGCAAACTTTGACTGGAAGAAGCACGAGCCGAAGTTCGCTCCCATCACGAACCTGAGCTTCAACCCGCGCAACGCCGCCGAGCCGGGCATCAACGACGTCTACTACAACTTCTACGCCGACCGCACGCGCGAGTTCGTCCGCAATTTCCGCGCCGGCAAGTACCCGACCATCAAGGAGATGACCGAGCAGCGCTGGCGCTGGTACATGGAGGACTACCTGGGCACCGTCATGGCGCTCGATGAATCCGTCGGCCTGCTGCTCGACTACCTCGATCAGGAGGGGCTCTCCGAGAACACCCTTGTCATCTACGTCGGCGACCAGAGCTTCTATCTGGGCGAGCACGGTCTCTACGACAAGCGCTGGATCTTCGAGGAGTCCTTCCGCATGCCGCTCATCATGCGCTGGAAGGGGCACATCAAGGCCGGGGCCCGCTCCGAGGCCATGGTGCAGAACATCGACTACGCCCCGACCATCGTCGAGCTCGCCGGTGCCGACACGCCTGAAAACACCCGCACCTTTGACGGCATCTCGCTGACCCCGCTCTTCAAGACGGGCGACGCCCCGCAGTTCCGCGACCGCACGCTCTACTACGCCTTCTACGAGCAGCCCGGCGAGCACAACGCCGCCCGCCACGACGGCATCCGCACGAAGCGCTACACCTTCGCGCGCATCTGGACCCCGACGGCCGAGGAGCGCAAGAGCGGCAAGCGCATTCCGAGCAACGAGTGGATGCTCTTCGACAACGAGAAGGACCCGCACCAGACGCGAAACGTCGCCTTCGACCCCGAGTACAAGGACGTCTTTGCCGACCTGAAGGCCAAATATGAAGCTGCCCGCCAGCAGTACCGCGTTCCCGCGAACCTGCCCGGCGACGGCCCGAAGAAGCCCACCGTGCGCCCCAGCTGGGGCCCCGGCCCGCAGGATCGCCTGCCCTGACGGTGCTCGGGCAAGCTCCCGACTTTCCGCGCCGCGCAGCCGCCTCGGCTGCGCGGCCTTTTTTTGCGCGGCACTGCCGCGCAATCTCGTGCGGACGCGCAGCTTCTCTCTTGATTTTTGCCCTCCGCGCGCTATACTGGGAGCCAGATGAACTCGTTTGTACAAAAAATCAAAGACACGCTCATGGCCCGCTACCGGGCAGAGGAGTGGCCGGCGCTGCTCCAGCAGGCCGAGGAGTGGGCCGAAACCCGCCCGCTGGAAGGCCTGCGCCTCCTCGATGCCACGCCGCTTTACTGCAACACCTTGGGCAAGTTCATGGCCCTGCTGTCCGCCGGAGCCGAGGTCTGCGTTCCGTGGCGCTACACCCTGCCCTATGATCGCGACGTGCTCAAGCGCTTGGGCGACTTCGGCGTCTCCTGCGCCAAGCGCGGTGATGACAACTTTGATATTATCTTGGACTGTTCGGGGCAGAACGCCCAACTGCACCCCACGCTCGGCTTCTGCGAGCTGACGCGCTCCGGCGTGCCGCGCTACGAGCGCGTCCACAGCCCCGTCTACCTCGTGGACGCCAGCCGCATCAAGCGCATCGAGGCGGTGCTCGGCACAGGCGAAAGCTTCTTCCGCGCGCTCAACCAGCTCGGGCACAGCGACGTGGCAGGGCGGCGCCTGCTCGTCGTCGGCTACGGCAAGGTCGGCCACGGCATCACCTACTACGCGCGCAAAAAGGGCATGAAAGTCACCATTGCCGATGAGGTCGACAAATCCGGCGAGCTGCCGGGCGACGTCAACTTCGTCTCCGTGAGCGACAGCGAGGCCTTCAACGACGCCATCCTGCACTCTTGGTGCGTCGTCACGGCCACGGGCAAGATCAGCGCCCTGCGCCACAAGCTCAACGTGCCGGCCGTCATCGAGTCTCCCGTGCTGCTGGCAAACATGGGTGTTGAGGACGAATACGGCTCCTCCATCCCGGACAGCCGCGTGCTCAACAACAAACACCCGCTCAACTTCATGCTCAGCGACCCGACGAGCATGCGCTTCATCGACGCCACCATGGCGCTGCACAACGCCTGCGCCCTCGAGCTGCTCTCGCAGGATCTGCCCCACCGCGGCCTCACCCCTCCCCCGGACGTCGAGGAGCACATCCTCAACGCCGTCCGCACCAAGGGCATCATCCGCGACGACCTCGAGCTCGTCAGCTCTGAAGTGCTCTGAGATACCCTACGACCCTCTGAGAGCCCCCGTCCCCTCTGAGATACGCAGAAGCCACCGCGGCGCTCGGGGATTCTCCGGAGTCCGGATCGTCTCAGGCTCCTCAGGAGCCTCCTCGGGCATCCGCCCCTGCCCGGAAGCGGGCGGATGCCCCGCGCCGCTCGCTTCCGAGTCCGTCCGTCAGCTTCGGGCAACACGGGATGATTGCAAACGAGGGCTGAGGGACGCGAAGTCTCGCCAGCATCGGGGGCGCGAACGTATACGCAACGCCATAGCGCAGAAGGGAACAGAGCTCCGAAAGCCCGCCGCTCGAGTCGAGAGCTCCTCGGCGAGGGCGCCCGGCCCTCAGCGGGGAGCCGCTTTGCCGAGCAAAATGTTGCGGGCGCTCACACAGTCCGCTTGACGCCGCAGCGTCACCCCCTTACAATAGGGCCATGCTCGCTCTCCTGATCCGGCTGCTGCGCTACCTGCTCGCCACCGCCTGCGCAGCGCTGCTGCTCATCACCCTCAGCTACCCGGACGCGATTCTCCCGCCGCTGCCCCCCGATGCCGCGCCCGCCGGAGAGTTTTCCCCCGCAGCCCTGCTGCGCGACTACCTCTACATCCCCCCCCTTCTGCTGCTGCTCATCGCGAGCGCCGGCAGCGGATTCAGCAAGCGCCTCCTGTCAGCGCTATTTACCGTGCTCCTCGTCGGCTTCCTGAGCTGGCCCGTGCTGCGCAGCCTGCGCCCCGAGCTCATCGAGCCGACCTTCAGCTATCAATCCGGCATGCTGCCCAAGGGGCTGGCGCTCCTGCTGCTCATCACCCTCATCAGCCTGCCGCTCTGTGCGCTGCTGCACTACTTCAGCCCGCCGCCTCCGGAGCCGGAGAACGAGCTGAACACGGCTGATATGAGCGAGCTGGCGCCTGAAAAGGGACGCACGGTGCAGGAGATCATCGCCAACCCCGTCATCGTTCGCCCGCGCTTCCTCTTCGGCGACCCGGACATGGCGCTCGTCGAGCGCTTCCGCTGCTTCGTGCGCGCGGTGGCGCGGCGCCGGGCTCTGCGCTACGCGGTGCTCGGGCTGCTGGCCATCCCGGCTCTTCTCTGGTTTTTCTGCTACCCGCAGCCCGATGCGGCGAGCGCCTTTGAGCGCGACCTCGAGCTGATGCGCGACACGCGCTCCCTGGCCGACGGACGCCTCGTTGCCACCACCGCCGCCGTTCACGCTGGCTACCGCGTCATGAAGCAGGTGCAGAATCTCGGGCTCATCGACGGACTCTCCCCCGAGCAGGCGCGGCAGCGCCTCCATCTGGACACCCTGCCCGAGCCCTACCGCAGCCAGGTGCTCGACTCGCGCCCGCTGGCGCTGGCCTCCATGGACGCCCAGGCCAGCAACCGCACGCGCTTTCTGACGCTCACGGACGGGCGCCGCATCGCCGTGCTCTACCTACTGCTCAATGAAGACGGCACGGCCATCAACATCGCCGAGGTGCGCGACGCCGGCTGGGATGCGGCTGCCGATGCCGAGCGCAAGAGAGCTCGCACGCGCTACATCATCAAATAGTGCCCCTGCCTCAGGGCCCCGCATTTCTCCACCTCCGCCGCCCCGTCGATTCGTTCACTCGCCCCGCCCTTCGTGCAACCACGATGCAGGGGCGCCCCCTCCCACTCCCTTCTCCCCGCCTGCCATGACTTCTTCATCCTCCGAGACTCCCCTTCAAGCTCCGGCAACAACGCGCGCATTGGCCCCCGCAACGACTCCCGCTGCGGCCCCCGCAGCAGCTCCCGCTGCATCCGCCCAGGCGCACAGCTCCTTCCTCTACCGCTGCCGCGTCGCCTTTCATCACACGGACGCCGCAGGCATCGTGCACTTCGCCCGCTACTTTCTCTTCGCGGAAGAGGCGGAGACGGAATGTCTGCGCCACCTCGGGCTGCCCGGCCCGCGCGAGGGCATGCAATACCCCCGTGCAGCTGCCTCAGCCGAATACCGCCGCCCCCTGCACTTCGGCGATGAGGTGATCGTGCGGACCTCCCTCACCCGCATCGGCAAGAGCTCGCTTCACTGGCACTTCCTCGTCGAGGGGCCGGAGGGCCCCTGCGCCGAGCTGCGCTGCATCTCCGCGCGGCGCGACAAGGAGGGGAGGGCCGCACCCTACACCGAGGCAGAAAAGCGCCTGCTGTCCCGCCTCTGTACGTCCGCCGACGGCTCTGAGACATCAAATTAAACAAAAAAACACGGTCAGCATGCAAATTTGGGTTGCCAAGAGGCTTGAAATCGGGTAAACTGTCGCACCCACCCGAGCCGAAAGGCTCAGCAACTCATTTACATCAATCAGAAGAAGGAGACAAGATGAACATTCTCGACACTATTGAAAAGGAACAGCTGAAGGACGACGTGACGCCCTTCAACGTCGGCGACACCGTCAAGGTTCACTGCCGCGTGATCGAAGGTGGCAAGGAACGTGTGCAGATTTTCCAGGGCATCGTCATTGCCCGCCGCGGCTCCGGCGTCAACGAGGCTTTCACCGTTCGCAAGATTGCCTACGGCGAGGGTGTTGAGCGCTCCTTCCCCATTCACACCCCCCGCATCGCGAAGATCGAGGTGGTGAACCGCGGCAAGGTGCGCCGCGCCAAGCTGCACTACCTGCGCGACCGCGTGGGCAAGGAGGCCGTCACGGTCAAGTCCGCCCGCTGAGCCTTCCTCAGCGCCTGAGCGCTCTTCCCTTTTTCGTCCCCCTCGCGGCCTCTGCTGCGAGGGGGATTTTCGTCTCGAGGACTCCTCCTCGGGCGCATATTTCTCGCAGCACATTTTGCCCGGCTATCTGCGGCTCACGCAGAGCCCCATCCGCCGCGCATCTCTCGGAGAGAACACGTTGCCCGACAGCCCTCAATCCTTGCGGGTCGGCGCAGGTTGAGATATCTCAGGGATTCACGATTTCATGCGCGTGCTTGAATCCCTCACACGGGAGGACTTGCGCGACATGAACGGGGGACACATTAACCTTGACGGATGCGGTGGCTTTCACTACAATGGCTTGGCTCGCTCTCCCTCCCTGTTCGGTCTCATGGACTTTTCGGCGCTCAACTTTTGGCTCACTCTCATTCCCTTTCTCTTGCTTCTGGCGCTGGTCAACAAATGCATCGGCCGAGATGAGGCAAGCAGGAGGCGCAACAACCGATACTTCATTCTCCTCACCAGCCTGACCTTGCTGGGCATCGCGAGCACACTCACCCTGCTCATCTTCTGCCTGGTAGCCATTGTCGCCTACGTCATCTGCCGCGCGGCCGAACCTCTCCAAAGGGGACGGCGGCTCATTCTAGGGCTGCTCATCGCCCTTCTCCTGTTGCCTCTGCTTTACTACAAGTACGGCTACTTCATCTGCAGCAACTTGGAGCCCGACCGCGACTGGGATACGCTTCGCCACCTCGTCATCCCGATCGGCATTTCTTTCTACACCTTTCAGATCATCGGCTTCTGTATCGACACCCTCATCCGCCGGCTCCCAGTCCCCGGCTTCATTGATTACATGAACTTCTGCAGCTTCTTCCCGCAGATTGTCGCCGGGCCGATCGAGCGACGCGATGACTTGCTGCCGCAAGTCCGCGAGATGAAGCTCAGGCCGGATGAGACCTCTCTGGTGCAGGGCATCAGCTATGTCATTCTCGGTTTGTTCTTCAAGGGCTGCGTTGCCGACAACTTGGCCGCCAACTTCCCCGGAGCAAGGGACGTCGAGCAGCAATCGGCCTACCTGCTCTGGCTCAACAATCTCAGTTTCACCTTCCGCATTTATTTTGACTTCGCCGGCTATGGTCTCACGGCATACGGCTTGGGCAAGTGCATGGGCATCAAGCTGAGGCTCAATTTCCTGAGCCCGTACACATCCACCAACGTCTCCGAATTCTGGCGTCGGTGGCACACGTCTCTCACTCTCTGGTTTCGAGACTACATCTATTTTCCGCTGGGGGGAAGCCGCACCAAGCGGTGGGCTCTCAACATCCTCATCGTGTTCCTGATCTCAGGGCTCTGGCACGGCGCTAACTGGAACTTCATCGTCTGGGGAGCCGTCATCGGCATCACGATGATTATCCACCGAATCTTTCGAAAGCGAGGCCACCAGCTCCCGAGCTGGGCCGGGTGGCTACTCACCTTTCTCTGCACGGTTGTGATCTGGATGTTTTTCTACGAGCAGGATTTCTCCGTCATCGCTGCGAGAATGCAACTGATGTTCCGCTCAGACGCCTACGGAATCCATCATCTGGCAGCCCTTGTCTCCGAAAAGGAATTTGCCTACCTGATTGCCGGAGCTCTCCCACCCCTGCTGCTCAGCCTCCTCATCATCATTGCCGAAGCGATCTCGCAGAGACGCTATGAGGATCCCTACCGCATCTTCCTCAACCCTTGGATTGTCGGTCTGATGGTCTTTATGCTGACGATCTACACCCCGGGCGTTGCCAGTCCCTTCATCTACTTCGCCTTCTGAGGCATGAAAAAGCTCCTTCTCATCATTCTGTCCGCTGTCTTTCTGGGATGCACCGTAGCTTTGGTGTTCAACCGCTACCTGCATCCGGATATTCGCTTCTTCCTTCACGCTGCCGAAGTCAGTGATCAGTGGGAGCAGAGCATGAGAGAACAGGCCCATGGTGAGCCCCTCTTCATTTTCGCCGGCGGCTCGGAAACGCGCTCGTCCATCGATCCGCAGATTCTGCTCGATTCGTACGGCATCCGCTCCGTCAACGCCGCTATGAATGCCGGCTTTGGTATTCAAAATAATCTGCTCTCGGCTCTTCGCTACGCGAGACCCGGTGACACCATCGTTGCCCATATCACGACTGATGCTTTCGTCGGGCAGACTGACATAGGCTCGCGCTCCGCCATCTACCGCCGTGGCATTCAGGCTTTCACCACTCCCGGTATCGGTTTGCCTTGGGGGGAGCTGCTGACACTGTTCAAATGCAACTCCGGCGACCTGAATCTCTACGCCGCCAAGCGCATCATGATGCCCGATCGCATTTACCGCTACGATCAACAAACCTGTATTCAGCCGTCCGGCCTGATGGATATCAGATACACTCAGGCCCAGTCGACGCCGAGCCCGACGTCGGAGCACCAAGCCTTCCGATCACCTCAGGTTTCGGAGCCTTTTGTTCACTTTAGCTCCGCCTTCCAGCAGCTCTGCCAGAATAAGGGCGTCAAGCTGTGGATATGGAGAGCCCCGATCTTCGCTCACGAATCTTACCAAGTGCAGGCGGCGCTCGAGGCTCTCACTATGGTGCGCCTCGGGTATCAGGTACTGAGAGACGAGGAATTCAACGTGACGGGCGATGCCCGTTGTTTCTCCGATCTGACTTACCACTCCGGCCCCAAAGGCGTGCGGCGAAACACGAACAGGCTCGCCCTGCGGCTACTTCACCCCGAGTTCTGGACCGAAGAGAGTCTGACCTTCTGGCTGGCGGAGCACGGCTATAATACCGATGGCTCCCCAAGAACTCCATCTGCACACCTCGGAGCTCCGGCCTCTGAATCTTCACAATCCGAGGTAAGCTCAGGCCTCTGAATTTGCGATTGACCTCTGCGGCGACTTGTGGCATCATACCTCCGTTATGTTGAAAGGCATATCACCGCTGATCTCGCCGAGCCTGCTGAAGCTGCTCTGCGAAATGGGGCACGGGGATGAGATCGTCTTCGGCGATGCCCACTTTCCCGGCCATAGCATCGGGCCTCTCGTTCTGCGAGCCGACGGCATCCGTGCAGCCGATCTGCTGCGCGCCATCCAGCCGCTCTTCGAGCTCGACAGCTACGCCCAACCTGTTTACATGATGGCCCCGGTGCGCGGCGATACCCTCAACCCCGAGGTCGAGCAGTCCTACCGCGACGCCCTCCAGTACGACGGCACCATCGAGCGGCTCACACGCGGCGACTTTTACCGCCGGGCGGCTCAGGCTCACGCCGTCGTCATGACGAGCGAGACCGCACAGTACGGCAACATCATCCTCAAAAAGGGCGTCACGCCGATGGTCTGAACTCAGACGCAACAAAAGCTCTCCTCGCGAGAAGCCCGCATGCCGGCCCCCCTCCCAGACGCCGATACAACGCATTTCATCCACTGAAAAAACACCGTGTTTCGCATTTGCAAGAGCATCGAACTTGAAAGCGGGCACCTGCTCTCCAAGCACCCGGGGCAGTGCAAGTTTCCGCATGGACACACCCGCAGCGTTGAGCTCGTCTTCACGGCGGACAGCTTGGACGCCAATGATATGGTCATGGATTTCAAGCTGATCAAGGAAATGCTCGGCAACTTTCTCGAGCGCTTTGACCATGCGCTCTGCATGAACACGGATGATGCGAACTATGAGCTTTTCCGTCGCAGCTACGGCGAGCGCATCATTCCCTTCGAGCATCAGGATCCCACCAGCGAGGCGATGGCCTACACCGTCTTTTGCTACGCCAAGCAGGCGCTGCAGCGCGCCGTGGAGGGCGCCTTCAGCTTCAAGGCTCGCGACTGCGTGAGGCTGGAGCGCGTGCGCGTGTGGGAGACGAGCAGCTCGTGGGCAGAATACAGCGAAGAGGCCTGATGGACACGATGAGGCATTCCGGAGAAGCCCGCCTGCTCGACGAGCTGAAGCAGTTGGAAGCTGCCGGTAACCTGCGGCAACTGAGCACCGTGCGCTCGGAGGGACTGTATCTCGTCCGCGACGGACAGCGCTACCTGAACCTCTCCTCCAACGACTATCTGGGGCTGGAGGCTTCGCCCTACGCCGGCGTTTGTCTCGCCGACTACTGGGATAAGCGCTTCGGGGAGGCGACGCGCTCCCCCTTCCCTCACAGCAGCCCCTCTTCACGGCTGATGACGGGCAACTGCCCCGAATATGACGTTCTCGAATCGGAGCTGGCTGCCCTCTACCCGGGGCGCGAGGCTCTCGTGCTCAGCTGCGGCTACATGGTCAACAGCGGCCTCTGGCCGGCCCTGACGGGCCCCGGCGATCTGATTCTGGCGGACAGGCTGGCGCATGCGAGCATTCTGGCGGGGCTGCAACAGGGCTCCGCTCCCTTCCGTCGCTTCCGCCACAACGATGTCGCTCATCTCGAGCACTTGCTGCGCAGCGCCGGGGATGCCCGCGAGGTCTGGGTGGTCGTGGAGTCCGTCTACAGCATGGACGGGGATCGCGCGCCGCTGCGCGAAATCCTGGCCCTGCGCGAGAAATACCCCTTCCGCCTCTGCGTGGATGAGGCGCACGCCTTCGGCGTCTGCGGTCCCTGCGGCGCCGGCTACTGCGCCGAGCTGGGGCTGGGCGGGCAGGTTGACCTGCTGGTCTGCACCTTCGGCAAGGCGCTGGCCGGAGCGGGAGCCTGCGTCATCTGCAGCCCGACGGTGAAGCGCTACCTCATCAATCGGATGAGGCCGCTCATTTTCTCGACGGCGCTTCCGCCCTGCACCCTGCAATGGGACACGATGGTGGTGCATGAGATGCGCACGGAGTCGCTCAAGGCCGAAGGCTATCCGGGGCTCGATGCGCGGCGCGCACACCTAGCCTCTCTGGTGCGGGAGCTCAGCTGCCTGACCGGTTTGAAACTGGAGACGCAGATTGTACCGCTGCACGCCGGCAGCAACGAACAAGCCCTCGCCATGGCTGAGAGCGGCCGCGAGGCCGGCCTCTGGCTCACGGCCATCAGGCACCCCACCGTACCGCTCGGCAGCGCCCGCCTTCGCCTCTCGCTGCGAGCCGGGCTAACGGACGAACACATGAACAGCATTGTCGATCTATGCAACAATTTTGGCTGAAGAAAGAGGGTAACCCCGATCTCGTCCTCTATATGCTCGGCTGGGCATCCACGCCCAATGCCGTCTGGCACATCAAGCCGTCTCAATGCGACGTACTCGCCTGTTGCGACTACCGCAGCGTGGCCCCGCTGTCAGCGAGCGAATTGGCGCACTACCGTCGCATCTACCTTTTTGCGTGGTCTTTCGGGGTCTGGGTCGCCGAGCAATGCTGCCGAGAATTGCCGCTTCACCGAGCCATCGCTCTCAACGGCACGCCCTTCCCTGTTGACGATCGATACGGTATGCGACTGCGCGTTGTCATGCGCACCATGCAAGGGCTGGCGCGAGTCGGCATGAATCCTTTTCACGAAAAGACCTACGGGGGCCTGCGCTACATCCCGGAAGGCCCCTTCCCCGACCGCAGCATCGAGGATAAGATCGAAGAGCTCAGGCTTCTGGCCGAATGGAGCAAGGAGAACTCCGCCGCACACATTCGCTGGGATGAGGCATGGATCGGCGACAAGGATGAGATTTTCCCTCCGGCCAAGATGTGGGCATACTGGCAAAGCGTCGGGCTCGGCACAGGCTTTGAGAGCTATCACTATCCCTTTGCGGACCCGAATATCGTGCTGCGACAACTCGGGAACTGATGAGCACGGATGCGCATCGCGTCGGGCGCGCCTTTGCCCGCCACTATGACAGCTACGAGAGGCATGCCGTTGTACAGCGCGGCGTTGCCGCTCGGCTCGATGCGCTCATCGGGCAGCACGCGGAATCAACAGCGATCCTCCGTGCGCTGGAAATCGGCATGGGAACCGGCTTTTTAAGCAACCTGCTCTCCAAGCGCTTCCCGGAGGCGGAATGGTGGTTTAATGACTTGGTTCCGCAGGCGCTGGACCACGTCCCCCGCCATCTGCAACATGTCCGACTTCTGCCGGGCGATGCCGAACACATTACCTTTCCGGAATCGCTCGATTTGATCGCAAGCGCCTCGGCCATTCAATGGTTTGACGACCTGCCGCGCTTCTTTCATAAAGCTTTCAGAGCTCTGGCTCCCGGTGCGCTGCTGGCTCTTTCCAGCTTTGCCGACGGTCATTTTCGCGAGCTCAGGCTGCTGACGGGGCACACCCTACCCTACCCGACACCCTCTGATCTCTGCCGCATGGCAACGGAAGCCGGTTTTGGAGTTGCCTGCTGCGAATCCCATCCGCAGGTTCTGCACTTCCCGAGCCTGCACGCACTCCTGCTCCACCTGCGCAGCACAGGCGTCAACGGACGCAGCAGTGCGGAAATCCGCAGCAGACGGCAACTCGCCGCCTTGGAAGAACAATACCGCCAAGCTTTCACCGAAGCCCCGGAGAGCGATCTTCCGCTCCATTACGAACCGATCATCCTGCTGGCAACAAAGCCCGGCGGAGACGGGGCACAGCTCACGTCGAACTCCTCTACATAAAGCTCCGAGGCAGACTCAGTATGCCGCAGGTCTGCCGGAATCGACACACATCAGGGGCGAGGCAGCGGCGGTGGCTCAGAACCTGAGGCGAACTCTTTTTTCTCCTCATTCCAGCGCAGCATCCTCGGCACATAGGAAGAGCGGCTGAAGAGAGGCTTAATACGCCCCTCCTCAAGGGCAAAGACGTAGAGCTGCTTGGCGAGAGCCACGTAGGTCATCATTTGGAAGGCAAACGACACGCCTCCGGCCGATGCGTAGAATTTCGTCACAAGTTCAGCGAGAGGAGCCGTATAGTACAGATAATAAAACTGCTGGGGTGTACCTCGGTACGCAGCGCACGTCCTCGCGACCAGGACAAGACCGACGATAAACCAGAGCGATATGAGCCCCAAGCCCACGTACCCCATGCGATGAATCGTGGAAATCGCTCCGTTGTGCCACACCCCGGCCTTCGCAAAGAACCTCAGATCACCCATAGCCCCCTCGATCTTATCACGGTACATCAAGCGGAACTGGCGAGACTGAACCTCCATATCCACCCGGAAGCCATCACCCCACACATAATCCTTGATGTATCCCGTTCGGGGATCCAGAGCCCAGCCCCACATCTCCACGCGCCAATCCGCAGAGTGCTGAGCTCCGCGTTTCACGTCGTCGCTGACGACCACACCCGGCACGATACTCAGCGAACGTTGAATACCAAAGGGCAACGACAGGATAAGTCCCGTTGAACTCATGAAGATCAGGAGTGCGTAAGAAAAGCCGGCCAGAAGCGTCACCGTGATAAACTCTCGGCGTATGATGGCCACATAGATGACCAAAACGGCCGAGCAAACAAGCTTCTCTCGGAAACCGGAGAGGAAAACCATGGCCAGTCCCAACAGCACGAGCCCGAGAAGCAGGGGTGAGACCAGAATGCGCCAGAGCTTATAGCGGCAGACAACCAGCAAGATGATGACCTGCCCCAGCCCCACGAACATGCCGAATCGCGTGTCGGCCATCTCGGCACCCAAATTCTCTTCGCTGCCGCCTACACCAAAGGCTTCCCACAGGGAGGCAAGCACCGCGCTGATGGCTGCAATCCAAACAGCCCAGCGCAACACGGGGTCGAGCTCCTGACGCGAACAGGGGAGAGCGCTCAAAACGACGTAGTAGAGAATGCCGAAAATACACCAAATATAGGAACTACCACCGGCCACACCGCCCTTGCCGCCCAAAAAGCCCATCACAACCGGATGGCAATAATAGGAGTAGGCAAAGAGGCAGGCCAGCAGCACCACCATGAAATCCAGCCAGCCCAAGGATCGCCAGCCGAGGCGGGCAGCCCCCGTGATACTCATCAGCACCCAGTAAAGCATGATGCCCGTCGCCGCGGCAAAGGCCATCGGCAGCTTGGATACAATACCGAGCGGCACCAGACTCAGCAGAGGCGGCGCGAGGAAAATCAGCCACCAGCATCGCCGGCCTAGGGCGATGACGATGAAAAGACCCGCCACCGCACTCACGAACAGGAACGCCTCCTTCGCATTTCCCGCCACGAGGGTGCCGACCACGAAGGCCAGCACCATCAGGAAGAGACCGACGAAGGTCTTCTGGATGACGTCCGTGTTCATGACTGCAGCGACGAGTCAAGCGGGCAAGCCCGAAGCTGCCCGATCAGAGAGCCGAGGGAATCTCCTTGCCCAGATCCGAGGCCTTGCGGCCCTTGCCGTCGCCGGCAATGCGCTCGAGCACCACATCGCGGTAGCCCATGCCGCCCGGAATCATCGGCAGCACGTGCACATCGTAGGGCACCATGACATCGAGCACGTAGGGGCCCTCCGCCGCCAGCATGCGACCGATCGCCTCCGGAAGCTCCGAAGGCTCAACCACGCGCTCGCACTTCACTCCGAAGCCGGCGCAGAGCACGGGGAAATTCGGGTAGAGGATGTCCGGCGTGTGGTGCGTCGGGTCGTACTGATCGCGGGGATCAGCCAGGAAGGTGTTGGCGCGGTTGGAGTCATACTTGAGGTCCTCCCACTGCACCACCATGCCCAGATGTTGGTTGTCGAGAATGATGCACTTCACCGGCATGCGCTCGATGTGAATCGTCGCCAGCTCCTGCACATTCATGAGGAAGGAACCGTCGCCGTCCACATTCACCACGGGCTTGTCGGGGAAGGCGACACAGGCGCCCATCGCCGCCGGCAGACCGTAGCCCATCGAGCCCAGACCGCCGGAGGTCGAGAAGCGACGCGGCTTATCGAAGGGGAAGAACTGGGCCGTGAACATCTGATGCTGGCCCACGCCCGTGCAGATCACCGCATCCTTGCCCTCCAGCTGGCGGTGGAGCTCCTCGATCACCATCTGCGGCGCAATCTCGTGCGTGCGCTTCTCGTAGCAGAGCGGGTACTGCTCCTTCCAGCGGCGGATCATCCCGAACCACTCCGGGCGATAACTCTCCTCATAGGCGCGCACAGGATAGCCCTTCGCCTCCAGGCGCTCATTGAGGTAGCGCAGCGCCTGCTTCGCATCCGAGCGGATGGCGAACTCCACGCGCTTGTTTTTGTTGAGCTCCGCGGCATCCAGATCAATGTGGATGATGCGCGCGTGCTCGCAGAAGGTCTTGACGGCACCCGTCACGCGGTCATCAAAGCGAGCACCGATGGCAATCACCACATCGGCCTCGTTGACCGTGTTGTTGGCGTAGACCGGGCCGTGCATGCCCAGCCAGCGCACCGACAGCGGGTGGCTCTCGGGCATCGCGCCGATACCCATCAGCGTCGTCGCCACGGGAATCTGCGTGCGCTCGGCAAACTCGCGCAGCTCGTCCGACGCGTCGGACATAATCACGCCGCCGCCCGCATAAATCGCCGGGCGCTTCGCCGACAGAATCACCGGCAGCACCGCATCGAGCGCAGCCACATCCGTCTTCACCTCAGCCTGATAGCCGGGCAGATCCATCGGGGCATCGAAATCGGGCACAAAGCGGCCCTCCTGGAAATTCTTCGGCACGTCGATCACCACCGGACCGGGGCGACCCGTGCGGGCAATGTAGAAAGCCTCGCGGATGATGCGGGGGATATCCTCCAGCTTCGTGACCAGATAGCTGTGCTTGACAATCGGGGACGTCATACCGAACACGTCCGTCTCCTGGAAAGCCGAGCTGCCGATCATCGAGCTGCCCACCTGAGCCGTGATCGCCACCATGGGAATCGAATCGAGGAAGGCATCGGCAATCGGCGTAATCATGTTCGTGGCACCCGGGCCGGAGGTCGACATGCAGACGCCGACCTTGCCCGTCACGCGACCGTAGCCCTCAGCGGCGAAGGCGCCGCCCTGCTCGTGGCGCGGCAGAATCGTGCGGATGGACGGCTCGTGGCTCAGAGCCTGATGAATGGGCATGCTGGCACCGCCCGGATACGCGAATACCACCTCCACACCCTCGCGCACAAGGCTCTGCACAAGAGCCTCGGCTCCGGTCATCATTTTACCTGCGGCATTCGTTGATGTGTTTTCGGGATCAGTCATAGCGTTTCGTATCGTTAGCAGTTATCAGCGCAGCACCCCGTAGCGGATTCTGCGGTACGAGCATGGTAACACAGCGGGCGCCTCTTGAAAAGCCTTTTCTGCACCCAAAACGCATGGAAACAGACACCCTCCCGGCGCCCCGCACCGCGAGGCCCGGCCCGCATGACAAAACGCAAGCTCGCCGCTCGCCGCGCCGTGCCGTATGATACAACTCTATGACCCCGCCGATGCCTGCTCTCTCCCTCCGCCGACACCCCCGCACTCCACTCGGCCGGCGCCTTGCCGCGCACGCCCTCGCGCTGCTGGGCCTCCTCGCGCTCGCGGCCCTGCCCTGCCCGGCCCATGAAAGCTTCACACGCCCCGCGCAAGGCTCGGGGCTGGCGGCCCTGCTGCGCGGCGAAACGCGCATCGACGCCGTCTTCTTTGACGCCTCCACCACGCGGCTCATCGTCATCGACGAAGGCTCGCCGAAGCAATACGGCAGCCTGAGCGAAGCCCTGCGGCGCCACGGCTGCCGGGCCGGCATCAACGGCGGCTACTTCGGCGCCGACGCCCGCGCCACCCCGCTGGGCCTCATCGTCCACGGCGGGCGCCAGCGCTACCGACTGGCCACGGGCGCCTTCACCGTCGCCGGCGTGCTCAGCGACGACGGCAAAACCATCCGCCTCGAGCGCAGCCGAGCCCTGCGCACCCCCATCGCCTCCATGAAAGAAGCCCTCCAGGCCGGCCCCTTCCTCATCGAGAACGGCAAGCCCGTCGCCGGGCTCAACAACAGCCGGCGCGCGCGGCGCAGCTTCATCGCCACCGACGGCCGCGGGCGCTGGTGCATCGCCGTCTGCAGCCCCGTCACCCTGCGCGAGCTCGCCCTCTGGCTGCACGACGGCGCCCTCGGCAACTTCCGCGTGCAAAGCGCGCTCAACCTCGACGGCGGCAGCTCCTCCGCCCTCATCGACCGCAGCTCCGGCCTCTCCATCCGCAACGCCAAGCCCCTGCGCACCTACATCGGACTCGCCCCGCGAGCGCCCCGCTCTTGAAGATCCCCCCGCGATGCGCGCCCCGCCGGAAGCCGGCAAGCCCCTCCGCAGCCGCTGAAGCTCGACGCCGCAGTCGCTGCGCCCGGCGCCCTCAGTGCAGCGCCCCGCGCCGCCCCAGGCGATACAGCGCCTGCCAGACAAAGGGCAGCAGCAGCATACACACCGTCACCGCGATCAGCACCGTGGCGCGAGGCTGAGCCGCGAGCTGCCACACGAGCACCCCGACCGAGCAGAGACACAGCAGAGCCCCCGCCCCGCTGATCAGCCAATCGCGACGCCGCCGCGGGCAGAGGCGCAGGCTCACCGCATTGACCAGCGCATAAATCACGAGAAAGCCGAGACTCGACAGCGCGCTGAGCTCATCCGTGCGCACCAGCAGCACAAAAACCACCATCAGCCCGCAGAGAAACAGCACCCCCGCGCGGCTCTCCCGCGACGCCCGCGGCGAGAAATAGCGCGGCATCTCGCGATGCTGCGCCATATCCCCCGGAATCGTCGACACAAAGCGCACATCCGAATTCATCGCCGAGCAGGACGCCACCAGCGCCCCGACACTCAGCAGCAGACCGCCCGCCACCCCCATGAAGCGCTCCGCCACCGCCGCCACCAGATAGCCGCTCTCCGCATTCACGCTCGCGTAATCCACATGCCCCAGCGTGCAGAACGCCATCAGGCTGTAGTAGAGCGTCACCACGAAAAGACTGAAAGCGAAGGCCCAGGGCAGCGTGCGCTCCGGCCGGCGAATCGGCTGCCGAATTGCCGCGATCAGCTCGAAGCCCTGATAACTCATGAAAATCGTCAGCCCCGTCACCAGCACCGGACTGAGCCCGCCCCAGTGGCGCGGCTCGAAATTCTCCCAGCGCCACAGCGGCGAACACAGCGCCGCCACCACAAAAATCCCCATCACCACCAACTTGCCGGCATTGAGCCGATCCCCCAGCCGCAGCGCCCAGCCGCGCGGCGTCAGATTCATCCACGCCACGAAGAGCACCCCGAGGCAAGACGCCAGCTTCTCCGCCCACAGCTCATGGCAGCGAAGCAGCCCGGCGAGATACACCCCGAACACCCCCGCATACAGCGACGCCACACTCGCATAGCACACCACCAGCAGCAAATTGAGACTCGCCGACAGATAGCCCCCGCCGAAGGCCCGATTGAAAAAAGCCTCCGTTCCCCCCTCCCCGGGGTAGCGCAGCGTCAACCGCAGATACGCACAGGCCGTGAAGCAAGCCGGCACGACACCCCAGATAAAGGCCAGCGGAGCCGCCGCCCCCGCACTCTTCACCGCCGGGCCCATCGTCGCAAACACACTGCCGCCGATCATCGAGCCGAGGCCCACCATCATCGCCGCCACCACACCCATGGGCCCGATTTCGCGTTGAACAAGCTTCCCCATACCCCTGAGGCTTTAACACAAAAGCACCGCCGCGACAACGAGTTAGAGCCAACTGTTCGACCACCCGCCACCGATGCCGCCCCCCACCGAAGCCGCCGCGGCGGATACCCCCTCACCCGGCCCTCGTCCGCCCGCCGCGGGCTCCACCAACACAGGGCTCCGCAAAAACACGCGCGCAGATTCCCCACACCCCGCAGCAAGCGTGAAGCACAGCGCCCCCACCTCACACTCGCCGCACGCCGTCACGGCGGCATCACGGCGGCGACACCGCTCCCATACCGCGTCAGGCCCGCCTCGCCACACCACAGCCCTTCCCGGCGAGGCACACACCCCTTCGCAGCACCCCTCTCGGCAGGGCCCGGCACAAAAAAAGAGCCCGAGCCAACAAGCCCCATCCGACGGCGCCTCAGCTCGCCGGCTCCTCCTCAACCTCCACCGCCTCGTCGGCCCCCTGAGCCGAGGCCGCCGACTCGCGAGCCGCTTGGCGCTCGCGCGCATAAGCCTCCTCATCGCGCACCAGGCACACCTCAGCCCCCGGCGCCAGCAGCAGCGCCATCTCATTGAGATCGCGCTGATTCATCCGCAGCACCGCCCGGCCGCCCTCGCCCGCGCTCAGCACGCAGCCAGAAGCCAGCACCAGCGCGCGATCCGTCGCCGCCAGCCCCGAGCCCACACTGCGCACGCGCGCCCCGTCCACGTACGAATCGCAGGACTTGAGCGTCGTCACCTCATTCTGTCCGGCGATCTTCACCCCGTTCACCTCCTCAATCACGTAATCCGCCACGAGGATATCGCCGTCCCACACCGAAACCTCGCGGTGCGCCAGATGAATCTCCACCCGCTGCGTCACCGGCACGGCCACCAGCTTCTGCCCGGCCATCAGGCGCGAGGGCTCCACCAGGCCGTTGAGCAGCATGAGCAGCTCCTGCAGGCACTTCGTGTTGCGGGCAATGCGCGGCAGCGAATCCCCGCGCTTGATCGTGTAGAGATACGCGCGCGGATGCTGGCGCGACAAATAGCGCGGCACATTGATCAGACTCGTGAGCTGGCGCGCCTCGCGCCCCACAATGCCCGGCGCCGTCCAGTACGGCCGCAGCAGATACGCCGCCTCACTCTTCTTGCCCTCGGACATCAGGCGGCGCGCCTGCTCCAGCTCCGCCGGTCGGCGGGGCCAGAGAGAATAATTCGCGGGGCCGTCCTCCGCCGCCGCCAGCAGACTACAGCAAACCGCGGCGCTTAAAGTCAAAAATATTGATCTCATGAGACTTCTGAATCATTTCCACCATGAAGCGCAGCAGCGACAGCTCCCAATCATCATCCACCCCGTGAATCACGGCGCGGAAGGGATCCCCGGAAGAGCGAGCCTCCTGCACGACGCGATCCTCCACCTCGCGCACATCCTCGTGCACCAACTCCTCCTCCACGGACGAGCGGGCAAATTGAAAACCGTAGTTGATCAGCGGCTGCAAGCGCGCCCCGCGCTCCTGCATCCAGCGGAAAAAGCCGGCCACCTCAGGGCTGAAGCCCTCCATCTCAATCTCGCGCAAATCCGGCGGGCGCAAAATGCGGGGGCGATGCGCCTCCACCCAGCCGGTGCGCACGCGGCAGCAGCCCACCGAATCCATCAGCTCAGACACCAGGGCAAAGCGAAAGCGCGAATCACCGAAACTGTCAATCCGGCGATCCGGCACATACAGGAGCCTCGTCTCCTGCATCGCGTAGGCGATGCGCTGATCCTCCAAAGCCATTCAGAACACGGAAAAGCCGCAGCGGGCCGAGATAACAATAAGGGCGGCTCCGCCCATCGGGAGAAGCCGCCCCATGAAAAGCTCTCAGCCGATCAGGCCTTGCTCTTGTTGATGAAGTCGATCACATCCTGAACGGTCTTGAGACCTTCAGAAGCTTCCTCGGGCACCTCGATGGAGAACTTCTCCTCGAACGCCATGATGAGCTCGACGATGTCGAGAGAGTCAGCGCCGAGATCCTCGATGAACTTGGCCTCGAGGGTCACCTTTTCGGGCTCAACGCCGAGCTGCTCGACGATGATGTCTTTAACCTGGGATTCGATGTTGTCGGACATAAGATTTATGACTGAGGTTTTAAGTGCGGCTATTCTACCCCAGCTTTTTCCTCCTTGCAACCCCAAATTTGCACCGAGCGGATTTTTCCTCCGCCCCTCGGCACGGAGCCCCCACCGCCGAGTCCCCTGCCCCGAGCACCGCAAAACCGCCCCAACAGACTGAGAATAACCCATCAACAGCGTCATCACCCGCGTCACTTCCGCCTCCGCGGCAAGCGCTACGGCCGCGAACTCTCCCGCACCCCGGCCCCGCTTCGCGCGGCCCGCAGCCTCCACGCCCCGGCTCTCGACTCCGCCCACCGAGCCGTTCAATCCGCCGTATCGAGCCCGCAAACCCGCCGCTTCCTTCCTCCGTGCCAAAACATCCCCCCTCACAAACCTCGCCCATCCTTGCCTGTTAAAGTGCCGGCTGATACAGGCAGCGCACACGAGTTCTACTGCGCGGGGCTGGAGGCGTGAGAGCCCCATGCGCCGGTCAACATGTGCAGACGGGATTCACCGTCGAATGCGTCACCCCGCCTAGCTTGGTCTCTTTAGCGCCCGCTCCGTGCGCCTACCCACGCTGAAGAGCTCCTACCTAAGTTCCTCACATACTGCAACGCCGTGGGACACTCTTGAATCCTGAGCAGCCAAAGAGAGCAAGCATAGGGGCAGGATACGATTTTTGTAGCCTTCCGCAAACTAAATGAGCAGCAGGCTTGGCACTGGTTGTCATCCTACTTTCCGTACTCTAGATCCAGCCTTCGTTTCATGAGTTCATAATATTGAAGTGTTCTCTTGCTAACAGATGGCGCAGTCCTCTCTATCACCTCCTCGATATCCCTCTGGTGAATTGGGGCATCTTGCTCTGCTGCGGAAATAGCTGCCTCGTTAACAATCGCCTCTATATCACTACATACATACCCCTGAGTCAAATCTGCAAGTCTCAACGTATCTATATCATCACCGCATGGACGACCTTGCAAATGAAGAGAAAACAGCTCTCTCCGAGCCTCTGAGTCTGGCTCTGGGACGTAAACGACTTTATCGATTCTTCCGCTTCGTAGAAAAGCTGGATCAATCAGCTCCGGTTTATTTGTCGACGCTATTACAAAGATACCGTCTTTTCCACAGTTATTGAGTTGAGAGAGAAGCTCATTTACCTCTCCGTATTGGTGAGGGCTCAGTGCCCCATTACGACTTGGAGACATGGCATCAAACTCATCGAAGCAGATGACTGTCGGAGCCTCATTGCGGGCTTGTTCGAAAAGCTCTCTTATCTTACCCTGAGTACCGTGAACATAAACACTTGCAAGATCGGAGGCCTTTATATGCATACTATTGTAACCGACCTCCTCTGCAAATTTCTCGGCGAAAAAGCTCTTGCCACATCCGGGAGGGCCATATAGCAACATTCCATTGGGAATATGTATACGATAACGTTTTGCACGATCCGTATGACGCAGGAGATTGATAACGCTGGCTGTCAAAAAGCTTTTGAGCTCGCTCATTCCTGCTATGGAAGCGAACCCCCGAGCTGAACCGATTTTCCCCACGGCCATAGGGCCAGAGTCATAATCGGAATTAATTGGAACCGACATCTGCCCCCCGTGATCCAGATCCGAAAGATCAAGATCTTTTAACATGACCGCAACAGAGTCATACCGTTCTTTCAGATCAGGAGAAAGAGCTCGCTCTAATATCCTTATAACTTCATCATTAAGCTCGAAGATACCGTCTTTGGGTATAGGTAAAGGGTATAAACACGTACCCCTTGAATTCTCAGAGGCGGCGAAACCGTTTCCACATGCAGATGTGATGCTCTTCGGGTTTTCTCCGAAAAGCATTAAATAAAACAATTTGCCAATAAGATAAACATCGTCCTTTTCAGGGTCAGGTTGACCTGCCACACTCCCGGGAGCATGGCAAGCTTTACGAGAAGCAGAAGGGGTTCTCAGCAGGCTGAGTCCATCATCTCTCAAGTGCAGCACAATATCCGAAGAGCTAAGCGCTCCCAATGATAAATCTCCGGGCTGACAGTGTAGCCAATAGGCAAGCGAAAGCAGCTGACGCACTATCTGCTTGCTCTTATGAACACTTAACCGACCTTCCCTTTTCAGTCTCTGTGCCAGAGTTTCACCGCTTACAAAATCGGTGATACGGTAAAACATCTTGACTCCCTTGACATCGACTATGCCGTGGTCAAGGAGAGATAAGAGACATACATGTTGAACGTTTTCTTGCAAAGCACAAGAGCTGAACGGCTCCGGCTGAAAACACATATATCGCTTTCGTCCTTGGTCATCGATGACTCGAAAATAGGTATTGTGCTTCCCAAAGTGTGGCAGAGCACACACGACCGTATATTTGCCAACACGTTGCCCGGTTTCAATGTCCATGACAAGGAATCATCAGAATCTAAGTCCCACAGAAGTTCGCCTAAGATCCGCGTCCGGAATCAACTCCACTAACTCCACGACTATAGATCTCAGCGCCTCCTTACTCGGGGACTTGGATATTTGCGACAGTCCTTGATCTATAAGTTGCCGAGCACGTGCCGGATTCTTCCACGCAATATCAGAATACTGTGCATCGCAATACCGAATTATGCCAATAGACTGATATAGCTGGGTGAGATGGAAGTAAATATTTTTCATAGACTCCAAGGCTTTGGACGCCAATGGGACTTGCCCACTCAAAAGAGCATTCCTTGTCTCTTCTTCCACCCTGGAGAGAGCAGACGCACTTGAAGTGTCACCAAACTCTCTCTGCGCTCGCCTCAGCTTTTCCCTATATTCCTCTATCGCAGAGACAAGACGCGTCCATTCTTGTTCTGAATCCTTAGCCTCTATGCGTCTCATCATTTGCTTTACATGCTCCAACACCGCTTTCTTTTCGCTACTTGTTCTCTGCTCCTGAAGCACAGATTTGAATTCCTCACGAAGGGAGCTCACATCTAAACCTTCCGCCTCAAGACGCGCCAGACTGGCCTTCGCGGTGTCTAGAAACTCCGAAACTCGTGCAGCCGCTTCTTGAATGGATTGTTGCCGTGACGTATCCAGTTTCTTACTTACGGTGATGTCTTGATGAGAGAAATATACTTCCATTGTCATCATCTCCGAAGAATCAACCTTGAGCGTAATATCAACGGGACTATCCTTTGGTATATACTCTGGTACTTCATCGCCACTTATGCGTACGTCAGCCACGTATTCATGTAGAATGGCCAAGCTACCCTCTGCGTTGTTTTCCGCCTGATACACGGGGATCAGAAGGACATCGTCCTCGACTCCCGGGCGAAGCCCCGTGGTGCTACGGAGCTCGTTGCGGACACCGACGGCTGGAAGGGGCGTATTTTTCTCCAGCCCCTTCAGAACGTGAAACACTGCCTTCTCTCTCTGATCGTCCCAAACTGAAATACCGATGTTATACGGAAGAGGAGCAGCCCCTACTTTTGCGCCTTGGAGTATCGTGATTTCTTCTGGGTAGCACTTAAGGAGAGAGCCCTTTTCATTGTATGCACGCACAAGGAAAGAATTGGGGCGTCCCGCCTGCAGAGAGCATTCTATCACGTTGCCCTGATTATCGACGGGTGTTCGCCCACTAGACCAAGCCTCATCTCCCCTCACAAGCTCCACCCAAACAGTGCCAGCACGCGCATCACCGGATAGATCTTTGATTAATCGAATACTCACCCATTCCTGAAGTTCAACAGTCGTTGATTCATACCCGATTTCGAAACGAAGAACATCAGAGGCAGGCATCTCTTCCACGACATCATTATCGAGCGTTGAAGCATATAATGCTGCTCCAATCGATACTGCTGTCATCGGATTTATACTCGAATCCACTCTAGGGCAGACCTGCTCTGCAAGCATATTGCGTATGAGTGGACAATGCGTGGGGCCTCCGACAAGAATTATTTTATCAATCTGATCTCCGCTCATGCCATTACGCTTGAGCAAATCAAGACATATATTAACAGCTCGCTGGAAGATAGGCCGCATCACCGAGAACGCCTCATCTTGATTCACCGTTAAATCCAGTTCAATTTCTTCCCCAAGTTCATCGCACCCTAACTCGCTGAGGTTAGAGAGTATGTCCTCTTTTTGCTTGAAAGAAAGCTGATTTTTCAGATCCTCGGCATATGTCTTCAAAGCATCTCGAAGTACGGATTTACGAGCAGGGTCCGAGAGACACTTATTGAGAGAATATTGCGATAGCAAAGAGGGCATGATTATGCTATCGACAAGAGCTTCGTCAAGATTCTTTCCGCCCAAATAGTTATCTCCCGCAGTGTCGAAAACTTGTATGATTCCATCTTCAACACGAAGCAATGCTGCATCAAAGGTTCCCCCGCCAAAGTCAAACACCATCCAATGACCATCCTTCTGATCGGCACTTAATCCATACGCGATAGAAGCAGCAACGGGTTCCTGCAAGAGCTCTACCCTCTGAAAACCGGCGAGGTGAGCAGCATTCATCGTTGCTGTTTTTTGATTAACTGTGAACTTGGCTGGCACTGTGATCACGGCGGCTTTTATCTCTTCATCTGTTACGAAAGATTTGAGAGCTTTAAGGACTTCTGCCGAGAGCTCCTCGGAACTGTAGCTACGCCCCATGTTGGAGCTCCTGTACTGCTGATCAGTTCCCATGGTTCTTTTGAACTCGATGAAAGCATTCGAACTCTCGCTCAACCAGCCGTGAGTTGCTCGTCTCTTATCGCTTTTCATGGCTTGATAAGCAGAGCTTCCCACTATAACACTCTTCTTTTTGTTGAAGAAAACGCACGAGGGCATTGTGTCATCTGTTACCTCGATCTTGCATATGGTAGGCACCCCTCGTTCCATCCGGCAAATGGATGAATTCGTAGTGCCGAGGTCTATACCATAATCAATTTTTACTCGATTCATAATTGAGATTAGTGTGATATATTTTGAGAAACGGTAATGCAGGATTTCTGGATTATGACTCCTTTGTAGTTGACTTGAGGACGAGTTACAAAGGTGATCCGCCTTTCCCCAGCAGGCAGTTTATCGTCCACCACAAAATCGACGTCTGCGCGCAGTCCTTCTTGATAAGGCTGGCCGAGCAACGGCACCATATCATAGCCTGAAGCAGAAAAGTTATTCTTTATGCGCTCCAGCCCCTTCATGAGCTGCTTCCACCCCTTTGAGGAAGGATCCATTCGGTTTAAGTTCATCTCCATACGAGCAACCTCATTGGCGAACTTAAGCATTGGGCTATGATCCGGCTTATCAGTAGGCGAAGAGACAGAGGACGCCTGGATGCTTTTCATACACTGCGACGTGAGCTCGAGAGTTTCGCACTTCAGGCGTTCCCAAGCAACGCGCCTTCTCTTGATCAAGTGCTGAAAAATGCACTTGACGCGGTGGTTTAACATAAGCAAGGCCACGCCCACACCTGATAAAAATAAGACGATCATCGCGACAAGGCCCGCACATAAATAATCTTGCAGATTTTCTATCTGCGCGAGCTTTTTATTCTGCTCATACTGAATGTTGTGAATGTTTCTAAGCTGGTCATCATTGCCGCATTGCAGACGATTAATACATCTGCTCAAATTCTCCTGATACTGGTCAAAATCAGTTCTAATACGGGCAAAATCACTCTGTAACGAGGAAATGGAGTCTCCATGGCTCTGCTCAGATTGCTGAAGGAAGTCTAAATCCTTTCTAAACTGCTGAGCTTGTATTCCACTCTTATCTTGTAAAGAAGAAAGTTTTTCTTGCAAACGATCCAACTTCTCTTTAAGCAAAGAAGTGCCACTTTCTACTTCCTCCATCCGAAGATCGAATTTTTGCGAAATATCTCTGAGTCCTGCCAGTTCCTTATCTTTCAAGTCAAGACTCTTCCTTATATTCATTAATTCTGAATATATTTTAATGTCTCTTGGTGTGAGCAGTACTACATCCCAGTCTGGAGAAGAGGACCAGACTAGCGACCCAGTTCCAAACGAAGAGGAATCAGGGTTCAGACGTTCGCCAACAGACACTCCTTCTGGAGAAAAAGTGGGGTACAAGAAGGAACCCACAAGTAAAGCAAAGCTAGAAAACAGGAAAGACATTTCAGTAAAGGTTAGTTCTGTATCGTGGTTTATAATCAGTTCGTGTTGAGATATAATACGTTATACGATAGTTCCCTCCTTTATAAGTCTCTGCGCCAGCCAAGGGCATGATGTCTGAATCATTGACAGAAGCAACGATATTATAAGTTGCCGGCACAAGTTCGATCGTCTTAGTATTGTGTGGAGGGATCGTCAGTTTAGTACTAGTAGATCCACTGTATCTAATAGTTAAGGTGTAGCTAGTATTGTTTGATATCTCAATATTTGCAAAAGACGTCGTTGAGGTCTCGGTATAAGTTGATTCTGGAATTTCACTGAATCGCCCACTTTTGATAACTGAATCAACTTCTGCATCAATGAGTAACTTATTGACCCTGTCGGCATGTATTCCCTTGGGATAATATTTTAAGTAGTTGCGATAGGCTTCTATAGACTTCTTTGTCTGCACTGTTGACCATGCCCTACTTTCGGATCCCCAAAGCTGATCATGTATTCTGTCTTTCTCCTCCCGTCGAAGGTCTTCAGCTCTTTGATCTGCCCTACTCGCCAATTTGGACATCGAAGGTATATCTCGTGCAAGATCTCTTGCTTCCTGAGCTATCACATCATACTGAAAACTAGTTTTAGCATGATCATAGCGGTCCTCCAATTCTTTCGCCTTTGATTGTAATCTTTCCCTTTTGATGTCTTCTATGTTCCTTTTTACGTTGCGTCTTATTTCTAATATACTCCTACTAGATTTCTTCTTATACTTTTTTAGATAAGCTGCACAACTTCTACTTAATTTCTCGTAGTCCTCAAGTGTTTTTGCCTCATGGTATTGACGAGCTATCTTACGTTCCAGACTTTGTTTTTCTCTAAGTTCATCTTGTCTTATAACGTCGATCTCTCTCGACCTAGACCTCTCTAGCTCATTAGCTTGAAACATCAGAAAAGCTATAGCAAGAATAATAAGAGCGCAAAAACACTTGGGATATCTTCTGATGAAATCTGTGAAATATACTGTCTTTATGGATGCCCCTACGCAGATCTTCTTAAGGTCCGAACGCTTTTTGGTATAAGTTCCTCTACGGAAAGAGTTCAACATGTCGAAAAACTCGAGAGAGCGCATGATTTTCCATGATTCTTCCAGAGTTTGCCTGACATCCGCATATGCTTGTCGATATGAAAGAGCTGACTCAAGCACGTGGTCTGCGCCGTACGACGCCATAACTTGCGCTTTTTTGAATTTTTCTTCCTCCTGCTGCATCCGCTCTACGGCTCTCGCAAGCATCAGAAAAAGACCATCGATAGTACAGTCAACCACACGCGCTGACAGGTTGAGATATCCTTCATTTGATTTCCCAAGACGCCCACGAAGAATTTTAAGATAGGGACGCACCTCCCTCAAGAACGAGTTAAGAGAGTCAACCGTGGGGATCTGCTTCTGAATCTCCCTAATTAAGCGATATATGCTTTGCCCCTCTTCACCCAAGGATTCATCAGGTAACTGGCTTGTAATTTTTCGGACCGCGAATATATTTTCGTCACATCTCTTACGTACAGCACTTCCCCTTGCTATTTTCCTGGCAAGTTCCATCACGGGGAGAGTCTCCGAAACAATACTATGTGATGGTTCCTGGTGATTAAAGTACCCAATAGCGCTCTGCAAGACCTCGGTCGCAACCTGATCGGAAAGATTCGTGTACGTCGTATCATCTATACCCACCAATGACTCCAGACCTTGTAGGATGGGTAATGCCTCCATTACAAGAGACTTCGCAGCATCCAGAGACACCGTCCCGGAAGCAGACAGCTTCTCCTTCCAGTCTTGGATGAGCTTGATCAGCCGATCCATCAAATAACGCGATAGTTTACTCTTCCATACGGGACGGGTGACGTATACGGCTAGAGATAAGATGCTATCAGGAGATTCTTTGTTGAGCTCGGACAGAAAGACGTCTACTAAGTCCTCCTCAGTTAGACATAGACTCGAATCGACCAATCTTCCCAGTTCTGCGGCTGACTCCGCATAGAGACAGCCTAAGAGCCTCAATGCCTGCTCTCCTTCACAGGATAAAAAGCGACATAAGATCAAGTTATGCCGCGCGGTCACATCGCTCTTTTCTTCCCATATCGTCTCGGCCGCAACATGATCCCCCTGCTCAAGTCTACTCAGCGCCTCAGAATCTTCTGGCGATGATTTCATAAACCAAAAGAGAGCATGCTGCAATCTCTGGGTAGGCAGAGAGACTGCAGCTCTCGCTTGATTGACTGTTTCTTCAGAACGCTGTACTATACTAAGATTTCCTATGGAATCTGAGGAAAACGGTATCTGTCGCTTGACTCGAAGAAAAGCAGACATTCGGCTAGCATTCGCAAGCAAATCTTTTTGACTTGAATTAGCAAACACCCCCAGCACTCGATAGGGATTCTCCTCGACAAGCTTACGGATACACGACTCTACATTTCTGATAGGAGTCTCGCGCAATGGACGAACTTGGTCAGTATTCCTGTCGTCGTCTGATAATGTAAAAAATGACATTGCTTTGGGCACTAGTGCTCTGTGTATACTTTAGCCATGCTTATGCTACCATCACACCACCACAGAGTCAAGTTTTTTGAGTAATAAGCCATTCGTTTTTACTGTATTGGATGTCTTAATGCCTATCGGTTTTACATGAATATATCGTCTGCTAGAGCTAACAGAATGACAGGACCAGGCTGGTGGTAATCCAGCTAGGGTAGGATGGCCTCGACTTCTGCGCATTTCTTGAGGATCTGCGCGCTCTTTCCCTCAGGGCTCCCGCATTCCAGCTCGCGGGAGGTTTGAAGTATCCACGCCGACGTCTACGAGGTCGCTGACTGAGCGAGACATCACGGAGACCGCTCAAGGGTGCGGGAGGGGGCTGCGGCTGAGGCAGGCGAGCATGGGGATGAGGCAGGGGCAGGCGAGGCTGTAGTAGATGTTTTTGCCCCGCTGTTCGCTGCGGACGATGCCGGCGTTGCGCAGGATGTTGAGGTGGCTGGAGATGGTGGACATGTCTCGATTGCTGTCGGCGCGGAGTTCGCAGACGCAGCGCTCGCCGTCGATCAGGAGGCGGACGAGGAGGAGGCGTACGGGGTGCCCGAGGGCTTTGAAGAAGTCGGCGTAGGGGGTGACGCCGCTGAGGGTGGCGGGGATGGCGGCAACGGCGTCGGCGGGTTGGGGGCCGCAGTGGCAGGAGGGCGTGTCCGGGGTGTCGGGAGAGGGGCTGTTCATGGGTTCCGGGCTGATTGTATCGTCGTTTGGACGATTGTCAATGCGTTTATGCACGCTACTCGACGCTCGGCTTGAGCCGGGTGGCGCGCCGGATGCCGTGCGAGGTGGCGGCAGGATGAGGTGCGGGGTTTGCGGCGGGGCGCGGCGCGGCGGCGCGGGGGCGGATGGGGGCGGGCGCTCAGGGGTTGAGCTGGCCGGCGAGGTTGATGCCGCGGAAGGTGAGGAGGGGGTCGAGTTCGGTGATTTCGCTGAGTTGGGAGGCGAGGAGGGGGGCGTCTCCGCCGGTGGCGATGACGTAGGGGGTGCAGGCGAGTTCGGCGGCGATGGAGTTGAGGATTTCTCGGATGAGGCCGCGGTAGCCGAGGACGGTGCCGGCGTGGAGGGCTTCGGCAGTGGTGCGGCCGATGGCGTGCTCGGGCTCTTCGGGCTCGATGGCGGGGAGTTGGGCGGTGTTGCGGGAGAGGTACTGCGTCATCGAGGGGAGGCCGGGGGCGATGACGCCGCCGATGAAGCGGGGGAGTTCGTCGCCGGGAACGACGACGTCGAAGGTGACGGCGGTGCCGAGGTCGACGGCGACGCAGGGCAGCGGGCAGTTGCGCGCGGCGGCCATGGCGTTGGCGATGCGGTCGGCGCCGAGGGTGCGGACTCCGGGGTAGTCGAGCCGGATGTTGAGGCGGGCGTGCCGCGTGAGGCGGCAGACGGGGACGCCGAGGCTTTCGGCGAGGATGTCAGCTTTGGCGGGGACGACGGAGCAGAGGACGGCGCGCTGGTAGTCCCAGCCGTGCAGGAGGCGGCGGACGGCGGGGGGAGAGATGGCGCCGGTGGGCAGGATGCGCTGCGAGGGTTGCAGGATGCCGCCCCGGCTGAGCATGAATTTCGTACGGGTGTTGGAGTTGTCGACGAGCAGTACGGTGGGTGTCTTCATGGCTCGAGGCGCGCGAGGGCGGCGTTGACGATGGCGGCGGCTCCGCCGGCGCGGCGGGTGCTTTGCATGCGGGTGCGCATGGTGTTCCAGCAGTGGGCGCCGCGGGCGAGCATGTGTTCGACGGCGCGGGTGAGGTCGGAGGGGCCTTCGGCGTAGAGGCCGCAGTCGTCACGCAGCAGGAGTTCGAGGTTGCCCTGCTCTTGCCCGGGCAGGGAGTAGTTGATGATGACGGGGAGGCCTGAGGCGTAGGCTTCGAAGACGGTGGCGGCACCGGCTTTGCCGATGTAGAGGTGGGCGTCGGCGAAGAGGTCGTGCAGGCGGTCGGTGTGCGCGATGAGTTGGATGGACCGGCGCTCGGGGCTGATGCCGAGGGAGGCGAGGGCGGAGCGCAGGCGCTCGAGGCGCTCGCCGGCGAGGATGTCGATGTGCGCCCGGGGGAATCGGTGCAGGAGGGCGGCGATTTCGTCGCGGCAGCGGCGGATGCTGCAGAAGGCGCCGTAGACGATGCGGAGGGTGTCGGCCTGCGGGCTGTCTTTGCCGCGCTCGGCGCTGCGGAAGGCACGCCGCACGGGGAAGCCGGTGGCGATGAGGCGCCGCGGGCTGAGGGCGTAGCGCTCGCAGGCCATGGCGGCGGAGTACTCGTCGGGGACGCAGATGAGGGGGGCGCGCGTCGTCATCCAGGGCCGGCTGATTTCGATGGCGTCGGTGACGACGAGGGTGTAGGGGGTGCTCAGGCCTTCGCTCGCAGCGAGGTGGTCGAGCATGTAGGCGAAGAGGGGGTAGGTGCAGAAGACGGCGTCGGGCCGGTAGCTGAGCAGCAGTTCGCGCACGCGCTCGGTGCAGCCGCGGATGATGGGCCGCATGACTTGGCGGCTCCAGTCGGCGGTGTCGGTCTGGGCGTAGGTGACGCCCCAGAGCCAGGGAGCGCGCCGGACGCAGAAGTGGTAGAAGTGCTGGGTGGCGCGGAAGATGTGCGGGTGGGCGAGGGCGCAGGGGTCTTCAGTGCGCGTGCTCCATCCGCGCGCGGCGAGTTCCTCAGCGATGGCGGCGGCGGCGGCATGGTGCCCCTGCCCGTAGCCGACGCTGAGCAGCAGGGCTCTGGGTTGCGCTTGGCTCATAGGCACGAGTCCCCGGCGCAGGGCCGGGGACTGGGAAAAAAAGTTGGAGGAGAGAGCTGCTGAGGGAGAGTCCGCTCAGCGCCCGATGGAGCTGGGTCGCGCTTCGAGGGCGCCGCGCTTCTGGACGAAGATCTTGTCGTCGGCCTGAAGCTTGAGCCCGCGATCGGCTGCGCTGAAGTAGTCGTAGGTGCGGGTGACGTTGCGACGCGTGACCTGTATGCGACGCGAGCCGTAGTCCGAGATGTCACCGCACTCGAGGATGGCTTCAAGCAGGGTCATGCCCGGGCGGTAGCGGACGTTGCGCTTGGTGTTGACGTAGCCCGACACGGTCACGTAGCGGGCCATGGCCTGCTCGATTTCCTCGGTGTTAGCGACGATGGCCTGGACGATGGGGCGCTGGTAGATTTTCTGCGCGAGGTATTGGCTGCGCACGATGTCTTCGATCTGCCGCGAGGTCTTGCCGGCGACGCTGATGCGGCCGGAGAGATAGGGCAGAGCGATGGTGCCGTCGGAGACGCTGACGTTGTACTGTCCGTTGACGTTGGCGGCGTCTTCTTCAGGGATGTTCTTGACGGTGATGGTGATCATACCGCCGCGGATGGCACGAGGCTCGGTGGCGTCTTGGGCGCCGACTGTTCCCTGCACGGCGATGAGAAGGCCGAGCAGCAGGCAGCAGATGCTTTTGAGGTAGTTTGTCATGGTGTTATCAATACAGGTCTTCGGTGCTGTTTTTCTCTTCCGCTCCTGCGCTGGAGGCGGCGGGAGCAGCAGGCTTCTTCGAGGCGGAGTCTTTCGACGGGCTCTTGCCGTCTCGATCTTCGCTGCGGTAGTAGGAGTAGTAGGTTGTGTAGTACTGGTACTGGGTGTCGCCGCTGATGTCGACGTTGTTCATGACGAGGCCCATCAAGCGGCCGCCGGCGTTCTCAATGGTGGTCTTGGCTCGCAGCAGGGCCTTGAGCGGCATGCGCTTGGGCTGGAGCACGAGCAGTGTGGCATCAGCCTTGTGCACAAGCAGGGAGGCGTCGCTGACGCCGAGCACGGGCGGGGAGTCGAAGAGCACGATGTCAAAGCGCTTGCGGGCTTCAACGAGCAGCTGATCCATGCGCGAGGAGGAGATGAGGCCCGAGGGGTCGAGCGGCGGTGCTCCGGAGGGCAGGATGAAGAGGTTCGGCACGCTGGAGCGCAGCACGACGTCCTTGAGCTCGAGGTCGCGGCTGAGGTAATCGGAGAGGCCGAGCTCGGAGCTGACCTCGGCGTAGCGGCCCAGTCGCGGGCGGCGCATGTCCGCATCGATCATGAGCGTGGAGTAGCCGGACTGAGCACAGACGTAGGCGAGGTTACAGACGGTGGTGGATTTACCTTCACCCGCATTGGAGGAGACGACCGCGAATGTGGTGGCGTTGTAGAGAGAGCGCTTGAGCTCGATGTTAGTTCTCAGGATGCGGTAGGCTTCGGCGTCGGGGCCCTCCTGGTCCTGAAGCATGAGGATGCCGGCATCGCGCGGGATGACGCCGAGGACGGGCAGCCCGAGCTGGACTTCGGCGTCTTCAAGGGTCTTGATCGAGGTGTCGAAGTAGCCGGCGACGAGAGCGGAGATGATGCCCGCCAGAAGACCGAGGACGCCGCCGACGGCCAAGTTGAGGGTGTAGTTCGGCTTGCTGGGCACCAAGGGCAGCGAGGCCGTGTTGTACATCTTGATGGAGGGGCGCGGCGTACTGAGGCGTGCGCGGTCAGCCTTGAGGTCATCGCGCATCTTGTTGCGTCGCTCGACTTCCGCCGAGAGGTCCTGCAGTTCAGACTGCACTTTCTGGATGTCTTCCTGCTTCATGCGCAGGTCGGATTCGGCTTTCTTGAGACGGGCACCAAGGGCTTCGAATTCTTTCTGTTTGACGTCGAGCTGCTCTTTCATGGCATCCCGCATGCCAACGAGCTCGACCATGAGGGCGCCTTTCGTGGTCTCGATGTTCTGGTCGATGGCGAGAACGCGGGGGTGGCGCTCACCGTAACCGTTCATGATCATCTCCTCGCGCGTCTTCTTGGCCTTTTCGTAGTCCTCGTTGAGGCTGCGGACTTTGGCGGTGCCGAAGGTTTCAGCCGTGAGCAGGCCGGCGCGAGTGACGTAGCTCAGAAGAGCCTCGTCCTTGAGGTCATGAAGCTTGCTGATGTGGACGGACATCTGGCGAATCTCCGACTCCATGGTGTCGCGGTCAGACAGCAGCTTGTTGAAGCTCTGGTACTCGGCGGATTCATAGAGGGGAGCACTGCTGTTGCCGCCGTAGAGGTTCAGTGAGGGGAACTTACCCTGGCGGATGAAGCTCATGATGGCGTCCTTCTTGTCCTGGACGACCTGCTCCTGCTTCTTGAGCATCTGTTCGCGGACTTGCACGGCTTCCTCCAAGAGGCCTTGCTCGTCGCGGTCGCGCATCTCGCTGTAGGCCTCGGGGATGGCGGCGCAGATTTTCTGCGCCATGTGAGCGTCTACATGCGTGACGCTCACGTCGACGATGTTCGTCGCCGTGCGGGGGGCGACGTCCGTCATGCCTCGAAGCATGTTGATGGCGGTCGGTTCGTCGACGCCCCACTCCGAAAGGAGTTTGAGATTCTCGACGACGACTTTGAGTGTTTTTTCCGAGAGGAGGATCTCGTACTGGGTCTCCGTCCAAGACGGGCCCGGCTGCTCGGCCAGTTCGATGGGCGTCACGTCGCCGCCCGCGGTGTAGCGCACCAGCTCACCAGGCTGGCTGATTGAAAAACTCGTGATACTGGTGTACTCCGGCGTCGTGATGCGTGTCAAAACGACGCTTGTGAGGAAGATGAGGAGGAATACGCCCGCCACTTGCTTCCAGCGCGAGCGCAGTGCCTTCAGGTAGTCCTGAACGTGCAACGCGCCTTCGCGCCCCTTCGCCTCTATGCTAGCCGATGCCATGTGTTATATTTAAGGAAAAAACAGGGTGGAACCCATCTGCGCGCAGAAAGATTCCACCCTGCATGACTCAAATTCAAGTCAATCAGAAGTTGTAGGTAAAGCCGGTCTCAACAATCTGACGCGTGTAATCGCCGGCCCACTGGCTGCCGTCGGTGAACTTGTAGTGAGCCGTCCAAGCCAGATCGCGGGTGATCGAGTAGCTGAAGCCGGCGGTCAGCAGATACGTGCTCTGGTGCATGCTACCAAGGCCGTTGGTGCCGCGCGAGTAGTTGCTGTAGAGCCACTCGACACCGCCGTTGATCGCAAACTGCGGGGAAATGCGGTAGTCGAGGCGCGCACCGAGACGCCAGGTCATGTCGGAGAGGTAGTTGGACGAGCCGTAATACGTGCCGATGTTCTCGTTGTCGAGACTCAGGTACATATTGGCGGAAAGACCCTCCGTCAGGCGGCGGTTGTAGCCCAAGCGTGCGTTGGGATAGAAGTTGGTTTCACCGTCGATGAACTTAGTCTGAAGACCAATGCTGACCGAGCAGCTGGACACCGAGTCAATCGCGTGGCTGACGCTGGCGTTGAGGTAAAGGTTGTTAGCATCGAGACCGAAGTCACGCTGATCCCAACGATAGGTCACGTTGAGGCCATAGGTCGTCGTCGTCGAACTCTTGTAGGCGAGGCCGCCCGAGACAGTGACGTACTGGCGGTCATCCCAGCGGTACTCGCTCTTCATGTAACGGTAGCCGCTCGTGCCGAGGGCAACGTTCCAGCTCAGACGGCTGTCGATGGGCTGGGAGTACGTCGTGTTGACGTTCCACATCAGGGTGTTGCCACGGGCACGGGCCGAGGAAATGCCGTTGGAGAAGTCAGGCTCGGGCTGGTAGGCCACGGTCGCCGATGCACCGAAGACGGAGCCGGAGCCCATCTGATGCTCATAGCTGCCGGAAAGGGTAATGTCCGGGAAGAGTTTCTGGTTCGTGCTGTAGGCGCTGCGCATGTAGCAGATGGCACCGAGAGCCAGATTGTAGGACATCTTGTCCGCAGACTCGAACTCGCCGTAGGACGACCTCACGCCAAAGCGCACGAAGGCGCTTTCCTGGCGATCGGGAGTACTGTTGATGTTGCTGTCGTAACCGACGTTGGCGTAGGCGCTCCAAGCGATGGCGTAAGACTCAGGCAGACCGATGCGGGGAGCCGTCTCATAGAGGGAGCCGGCGAGCACCGGAGCGGAGGCAAGGCCGCTCAGGGCAATCGTTTTGAGAATCGAAGCTTTCATGGATGAAGAGGCAAGGATGATCCAAGCTTATTGCTGGGGAGAAACAGGGGTGGGGATGAGATTCTCGTCGCTGGAGGGCGTGTGAGCGCCGGGCGTCTCGTCGGGGCGGGAGGCAGGAACCGTCTGCTGGAAGGAGCTCGTCTGGAAGACAACCTGCACGACGCGTGCCGTCACGCTGGAAAGGTCGGCAGCACCGTACTCGGAATGAACGCCGCGATTGAGGTAGTTCTGAACCTCGCGCTGGAAGTTCTGGGCAATCTCAGGCACGGCCGCCATGATGGTCTGGAGGACCATGTAGAGTTCATTGGACGACATAGTGTTGGCACGTGCGTCGAACACGGTCGCGAGGAGCTGATCGGCACTCTCCGGGTCGGCCTGAGCGGCCTCATAAACGGCACGGCAGAGCTGCTCAATCGAGACGGAGGGGTCAGCCGCCATGCGGGTGACCTCTTGCATGTGAGCACTCTCTTCAGCGGCGCTGAGAGGCGCGGACAAGAGCCCCGCCACTGCGAGGGCCAGAATGATGTTCTTTCTCATGACGTTGGAATAGTAAGTGGTTAAGAGCGGGTAGCGGGAATCGAACCCGCATGGCCAGCTTGGAAGGCTGGAGCTTTGCCATTAAGCTATACCCGCGCTGTCACGTGCTCATGATACCATATGAGAGTGTCTTGGCAAGAGCAAAATAGGGGTCTTTTCCTTTTTTTTCTCTCCTCGAGGCACGAGCTCCGATCCTGCGTTAGGCTTGAGAGAGGGAGCGGCGAAGCCTCTCACTCATGAGTTGCAGTCCTCTGCCGTTCTCAAACGCCAGATTCCGGAGAGAGACGTGCATGCATTCCGTGCCGACCGCGCTCAGCGTCCGCGTCGCGCTCCGTTTCTCCTGTTGCGCTCGCGCTTATCGGGCTCGCGGCTCTTCCCGCCGACATTCTTGCCGTCAAGCGGCTCGGCCATCCAGATGCGACTGTCCGGATCGTAGGGGGGATCAACGGTGACGGTATAGCCGCTGCCCGTGGTGCAGGGATACTTGATGCCCTTATAGGCTTCTTCCTTGGTCGGTTCGACGAAGGAGGTGCGGAAGAGCTGGAAGATAGGTGCTCCGCCCTCGTCGACGGGGCGCGCGGCGCCTTCTTCATCGATGAGCAGGCAGAAGCCGAAGGCGCCACCGCCGATTTCAGAGACGAGCACCTGCATCTCATACCACTCGCCCTCTTTGACTTCAAAGTAGTCGCCGGCTTGGAAGCCGCCGAACATTTCATTCCAGCTCGGGCAGCTGGCGTAAGTGAAAAATTCGTGGCTATTGAGGTAGGATTCTTCGATGTTGGCGTTCCACACGCCGGTTTCCAGTGAGTGGAAGCCGCATTGCAGAACGTTTTTGCCGTTGAAACGCACGCCCATGACGGAGTCTCCGATGCCGACGAAGCGGAAGCGCCCGGTTTTGGGAGCGCGCACACGGGCGCTATAGACGGCAACCCAGCGGCAGGGCGAGAGCCCCATACTGCCGTCGGGGTCGTAGGCGTTGGAGGCCTCCTGGTCGAGGCTGATGGGCATGTAGAAGCAGGAGGTGTAGAGCTTGACGGAGGATTCAAAGTAGTCTCGGAAGACGGCGGGATTCCATCCTTCGTTGTAGAATTGGCTCACCAGCATCATGACGGTTCCGTTCGCCTGCATGTCCTTGAACTGAGAATCGGCGCCGTTGCGGGTTTTCTTGAGGTCCCAGAAGCGCCCGCAGAAGGAGCTGCCGCCTTCGCGGCCGCCCATGCCGATGTTGCCGCCGCCAAGTCCGTCGCCGATGCCGGTGCCAAGGCCGCTGCCGAAGCCTCCGAGGCCAAAGCCGCCCTCCATTCCGTCCTCCGTTCCGAGAAGGCTGTCGCCGAGCAGGTTGGTGTCGACGGCGGCCGAGGCAACGAGCGAGGAGGTGTCAACGGCGGTGACGACGGGAGAGACGGGCGGGGCGGGCGGGGCTCCGCCGGAGAGGTCTTTCTGCATGGGCGCCGAGCTCTGCGCCTTCTGGGGGCCGTTGGTGGCGTAGACGAGGAAGGAGGAGGGCGGATCAGCGGGGATGAAGACGGTGATGCACACGAGGATGATGCTGCCGATCAGCAGGGTGAACAGGACGGACAGCAAGGAGACGAGGCGGCTGCACCGCTGGGTCTCCTCGATGGCGGCAAGCGCCTCGTCCGTCATTTTCGCACTCTTGGACATGGCAGGGGGAGGGGGAGGATCGCGTCAGAAGAGATCGACAATGTAGAAGTGCTCGAAGGCGGGGCGGCTCTGCCCGTCGGGCCCTTGGACACGCTTGCGCGTGGTGATGCTGACGGCGTAGATTTGGTCCTCACCGGGTGCTGCAGGTGCGAGCTCAGGCACGAAGTCCACGCCGAGGTCAGTGGGGTTGACGCGACTCACGCGCACGGGTTTGGCGCTCGCGGGCATCTTGTCCGGATCGAGGGGAGCCGTGGGGCGCTCGGCAAGCTTCCAAACGCGCACGGTGGCCGAGTGCAGCGAGGTGCCGAGGTGCCCGTCGGTGTAGACGCTCCAGATGCGGCCGGGCAGGCAGGCAGCGGGGAAGAAGCCTTCCCCGGGCAGTGACCAAGCTTTGCGCACGGGCGCGGCTGCGGTTTGCAGGCAGGCGGCGACGGCGTCCTCGGTGGGGGTGACGCTACCCTTGCTGACGCCGATGGCTTTAAGGCCGGGGATCATGTAGCCGCCGCGGAAGGTGCACTGCTCAACCGGGGGGATGGCGTCGTCGGAAAAGGAGCTCAGGAAGGCTGTCGGGACGGTTTCGTCAGGATTGCACAGCACGACGTTGCAGCCGAAGCGGGCCTGAAGCTGGCCGTCGACGGAGCCCTGCTCTTTCGCGGCGCTGATGAATTGGGCGGCGCGCTCGGCGAGGGCGGCGTCGGGCCGCACATCGCTGCTCAGTCCGCAGAGGTAGCGGTAGGTGTTGACAATGCGGCAGCAGGCGAGGGTCCCGGCGTCGGCGTTCGCAGCAGAGTCGGCGCTCCCTTGCTCACTGGCGAGGCGCTCAAGGGCTTTTTTGATCTCGCTGCGGCTGCGGGGATAATAATCGCGACAGAGGTCGGCCGCTTCGCTGTCGGGCACGTTGCCGATGAGCCGGTTGAGCTCCTGCGGGTTGGCGGCCTGAGGAGCGGGGCCTTGGCGCTCGGCCGGCTTTCCCGCACGGCTGCCGGGTGTGTTGCCGGGGGCTCGTCCGGCGTCGTCTGCCGAGCCGTTGCCATAGCCGTGGTACCGCGGGGAGGCTCCCTTGGCTTCGTCCTCAGCGAGGGGATCGGCGATGGAGCCGCGGTGCGACCTCGAGCGGTCGCTTCGGCGCTGTTTGTTACTCTTTTGCCTCGCCTTGCTGCCGCTCTTCCCGGACTTGGCTTTGTCGCGACTCCCGACGCTGGCGCCGATGCTGCTCCCGGTGCCTCCCACACTCACGTCCAAGGCAAAGACTTCCGCCGGCAAGATGAGACATGCGGCCAAGGGAGAGAGGAGCAGAGATGACCATTTCATTAACCTGAGTATACCGACCGCTCCCTCTGGTGTCAAGGGAGAAATGGCCGAGCTTGCTTGCGGGCGCGCGTCGGGAGGGCTCTTTTCTCTCGCCTTTCCGAATCCGGTGCGCTAGAATGCGCGCATGAATGATGTGTCGAACGGAGTCGGGCACGGGGTTGCGGAGGCGCCGCAGGATGGCGCCGCGCTTCTCGGGGAGCAGGGTGTGCTTGATGAGGGACGACAGAGGCTGGTGGAGGCTTTGCAACGCTTGGCGGAGCGGCAGCCGGAGCGAGCCCCGATCGTCGCGGAGATGCTCGATTTTGTGAGGCGGAGGCCGGATTGCTTTTGCCGCAGCTGCCTTGAGGGGCATCTGACGGGCTCGGCTTGGCTGCTGGCGCCGGGCGGTCGGGAGGCCTTGCTGCTGCGCCATCGCAAGTTGCAGCGCTGGTTGCAGCCGGGGGGCCACGCGGACGGCGATGAGGATTTGCTGCGGGTGGCGCTGCGCGAGGCGGAGGAGGAGAGCGGCATCAGGGGGATTTCCGCGCTATCCACCGAGATTTTTGATGTGGATATTCACGAGATTCCGGCGCGACCCAGGGAGCCGAGGCATCGGCATTTCGATGTGCGCTTCCTGCTGCAAGCTCCCTGCCGCGAGGCGGTGGTCTCCGACGAGTCGGAGGGGGCAGCGTGGGTGCGGCTGGAGGAACTGGCGGCGGGGGAGGGGCCGGATTGCGATGAGTCGGTGCGCCGCATGGCGCGGTTGAGTCTTCAACGCCCGGAGCCGCGCCTTTCCTGAGCATCAGCGCGAGAGTCATCCGAGAGGGGTATGGACGAAAGGGAGAGGAGCGTGATATGACGCTCGGCGCATCGGGGATTCCTCTCCTCAGCCCAGCCTCCATCGCTCGGCCCCGCGACGCGCGGCGACTGGAGCTTCCAGCGGCGGACGCGTGCCAGAGGGTCGCATGAGGGACGGCTCGCGCGCCTGAGGGCGCCTGAGGAATCGCGGGTCTGACGCATTACGGGCTTGACGAGAAGGCCCTTTTAGGCGAAGATGGTGCCGTGAAAAGCTTAACTACCGCCAGCGTTCTTGCTCTCGGCGCTCTGGCTGCTCTCTCCTCCGGCTGCCGCCGCGATGATGCCGCGGACGCTCAGAGGTTGGAGGAGCTCTGCGCGCTCAACGAGCAGCTGAGCCAGGAGATTGCTCACATGGAGACGAATATCAGCCGCGTGGGCGATGTGAACCCCTCTCTCGATGACGATCTCCGGGCCCGCGAGCAGGAGATCAGCGAGCTGCGCGAGCGCGTGTCGCAGCAGAAGGATGAGATTTATGATGCGAATGTGCGTCTGATCGCGCTGCGCAGCCGCCTTTCGGAGTTCCGCCACGATTTCAGCACTTTGCAGAATGAGGCCGCGGCCTCGCCCGCAGAGAGCAGCAACACAGGTGTAAGCGGCGATAATGACCAGCAACCCCTTGCCCAGCCATGAGTTCTGAATCTGATGAGATGAACGGGACGGCGCGCACGGCGCCCGCTCCCTCCCCTGCCCCGGATGCCCCCGCCGCTGCGCCTGCGCCGGCAGCGGCACAGCCCGCGGGCGAGCCCGCGGCGGCAGCGCAACAAGCCTCTTCCCCGGCGCAGACAGCGTCCTCCGCTCCGGTCGCCGGGACTGCGGCGGCTGCGCCGACGGCAGCCTCCGCGGCGAGTGCTGCGGTGACGCCCGCCCCTGCCGCGGCACCCGAGGTGAAGCCGACCCGATTCGGATCGGTGGTGCTGGATACGGTGCTGGTGCTGGCCCTGATCGGCGCGATCGGCTATGTGGGATGGTTCCTCTACACGGAGCTGCCGAACTATCGCATCCCCAGCCCGATTGAACAGGAGCTGGCCGAGAACCGCCGCCTGACGGACAAGCAGAAGGAGTTGCTCAATCGCTCGGAGGCGGCGGACATCAGCCTGGCGAAGGCGGCGAGGCTCAAGGAGCTCGACGGCCGCGTGGAGGCTCTCAAGGCGAGCCTGGCCGAGGGTGAGAATACGCTGAAGAGTTTGCACACGCAGACGCTCGGGGTGCAGCACGAGATCCGCCAAGCGGACCAGGATGCCCGAGCCGTGGCGCTCGGCCTGCTGCCGGGTCTGCGCGTGGGCAATGTGACGACGAAGGCGGGCAAGCACTTCGCGAATGCGACGATTTATCGCGTGGACGGCAGCGGCTCGGCTCGCCGCCTCGTGCTGCGCTCGGCGGAGGGTCAGGCCTCTTTCTACGTGCGCGAGCTCGTGCGCGACAATCTGCCGGATCTGGTTCTCTATGCCTTCGGCTACAAGGATCTGGTCGATATGAGCGACTTCACGCAGGCGGATGGTGAGGCGGCCGCCGCCCCGAAGCCTCAGGCGCAGAAGAAGCCCGAACAGGCAGCGCAGCCGCGCCGCCGCGGGCGCATTATTGTCGACGGCAAGGAGTATCGCCCCGAGGGCAGTTCTCCCGTGGTGGATACGGAGGCGAACCGACGCCAGGAGGCCTCTGGGCAGGCTCCGGCTCAGGCCCTGCCGGCTTCTCCCGATGAATGGCAGGCGCCGACGGGGGATATTCCGCTCTGAGGGCGCAACACTCTCAGACACGAGAACGACAAGCTTTTCGGATTTTCACGCGGGGCAGGGCTGATACAGCTCTGCCCCGCGTGCCATATCGCCGGCGTCGCCTGAGCGAGCTGCGACGGATACGGCATGGCAGCGCCTGCGGCTCATCCCGGGCTCCACGGGGCTCGAGCCGACGTCAGGCGGAGCACTGAGGGAGGAGGGGCTTGAGACAGAGCTCCCCCGCCCTTCGCGCCTTGCCTCAGCTCGCGCCTTGCCTCAGCGATCGGAGTCGTCGGTCTCGTCCCTGCGGCGCAGCAGAAGCCTCACCACCACCAGCAGCAGCACGACGCCGCCCAGAGCGAAGACCCCGTAGCTGACCAGCTGCTCGATGAAATGCGCACGCTCGACGCCCTCCGCCTCCGCCTCCGTCGTTGCGGCCATGCGAGACCCCTCCGCAGGCGAGTCCGCCGACGGCTCGAGCGGAGCGGGGCCTTGCGATGACTCAGCATCCGCCTGCCTCTCGGGCGCGCGGGCACTGAGCTCCAGCGAGGCATCGAGGAGGTCGCGCAGCGGCAGCGCGCTGATCTCCGCGCCGAGCAGGCAGCCCGCCTCGGCGAAGAGGGCCGGGGCCTTGCGTCGCTGCGCGGCCGGCACCTGATAGCGGTTGCAGAGCACTTCATTGCGGCGGTAGCCCTCCGGCGATTCAATCGCATATTCGATCACCTCCAGATTCGGGTAGATCTCGCGCAGCTCCTCGAGAAGGGCCGCAGCGCGCTCGCAGTCGCCGCAGTCGCGACGGCGGAAAAACTCAAGCCGCACCCTGCGGCTGCGGTCCACCGGCTGCGCGGACACCGCTGCCGCATCAGCCCCCTGCCCCGCCCCATCGGCGGCCTCCGAGGACGAGCGAGACGCGCTCCCCTTCTCGGTCGTCGCCCCAGAATCCGGTTCTCCGTCCAAGCCGGCAGCAGCTGTTGCGGGAGTCTCGGGCGAATCATCGATGCGGGAGGACAAGTTCGCGCCGGCATCCCCCGAGGCGGCGGCCGGGGCCTCCTCTTCACCCAGCAAACTGAAACTCGGGCGCAGGGCCACCATCTGCTGCGGGCTTTCCCCGGCCCGCCCGATGAGGCGCACCACGGCTTGATTCACGCCCCAGCTCTCTCCTGTCAGCTCGCGCAGCAGGACGAGCGACGAGGCCAGAGACTCGTCCGGGTTGTCCACATCGCCCTGCAAGCGGTAGATGTCCACCACGCCGGAGCGGTAATTGGCCCAGCGTCGCCAGACATTGTACAGGGCCGTCGCCATGCAGATGCGCTCATCGTCATCCGCCGAGCGAGAGAGCCAGTAGCGCAGCCCGCGGTTCAGGCACTCGGTATCGCAGTGCCCCGTGCGATACAACATCGACGCGCAGGCGAGTGTCGCCACCATGGGATTCTCATCGCGCTGAAGCTTCTCCACCTGCTGCACAAGCTCTGGCGGGCAATCCACCGGGCTGAGCTCACCGCTGCCCGAAGCCAAGCGGCAGAACACCGAAACCAAGCGGTCATCCTGCCCCTCGGGCAGCAGGGCAAAGCACCAGGCCGAAGTCGGCAGCAGAATGCTCGCCGCCAGCGCGCGCACCGAGGCGCTCTCGCTCGCCGCCTTGGGCTCAATCCACGCCGCCACCTGCTCCGGCTCCGCCGGCACCTCGTCCAAACAGCGCAGCAGGGCCCGCGTCTCCTCCGGCAGCGCAGCGGCCACCCGTCGAGCCTCCGGCAACAACTCATCTTTCCCCTCTCGGGCCAGCAGCAGCATCGCCGCCTCCGCGCGCCGCCTCTCGGACGAACCGGGAGCCAGTGCGCAGCGTAAAGCCGCGCGGCACCAGCCCGTGATCAAGGCGCTCGGGTTGTAGCGCAGGCGGTTCACCACCCCGTTGTACCACGCCGCCGCCGGCAGCGGGCTGCTCTCCAGCAGGCGAATGCCCTCTTCACTGCGCCCGAGCACCTCCAGAAGACGCGTACTGCCCCGGCTGCCGACGCGCTGCATCAGCTCCATGAGCACCTCGGGGCTCACGCGACCCAGCTGGTCCGGCCGCTTTACCATCACATCCGCCAGTGTTTCATCGTCCAGCTTCAGCGCCACCTTGGCAAACACCTCCGCGGCCAGCTCGGGATCCCAGTTCGAGAGCGCCCTGTAGCTATCGGCCGCCAGCTGCGCATCCTCCTCCTGCAGCGCATGGCGCACCAGCCAATCGCGCAGCGGAAGCGAGCGCGCCGACACCGACTCGCGCAACCCGCGGCGGCCATATTTCTTCCAGACCCCCGTGAACGACGCCAAGAATTCGCGGCGCTCCTCGCGCCCCGTCTTCTCATCATCCAGCCACGCCACCAGGCGCGGGCACCAAGCCTCCGAGAACATCACCAAATCCACACCGAGCCAGCGGCGCAGGCGCTCGCGCACCCCCGCATCCTCACTCTCCAGCAGCGCCGAGCGCAGACGCCCCACCGAACTATCCGACGGCGCCTTCGTGAACGTGCCGTTCAGATCCCCGTCGAGGCGGGCCAGCATATCCACCTGCTCCGGGCTGAAGGCCCGCACCGCCGCCTCCATCTCCGGCGGCACCGGCGGCGACGGCAGCACCGACGCAAACAAACACACCACCAGCGGCGCACACTCCGGGCGACTCAGCGCCAGCTGCACCGCGGCAGACGCGCGCTCCGGCCGCATCAGCTGGCGCACATGAATAATCATCAGCGCATTCTGGCGCACCGTCTCACTCTCATCAGACAACGCCGCAAAAAGCAAATCGCACATCTCCGGCGACTCCGCCACCGGTGCCCGGTCATTGTACGCCCCGAGCAAACTGACCGCTGCCGCCCGGATGCGCCACTCCGGCCGCGCCATCAAATCGCGCATCTGCTGCGCCGTCAGCCCATCCGCCGGCGTGGCGAGGCGATAGGCCTCCCCCTCGCCGAGCGGCTCATTGTTCTGATGCGACTGATAGGACGACAAATCGCGCAGCGCATCCAACGCCGCCACCACCACATCCTCATCCTCCAGCGACGTACAGTGATTGAGAAAACGCACCACCGCCACAATCGGCGCCGCATCCGGCGCGCGGCTCGCCGCAATCTGCAAGATATTGCGCTCGCGCTCCCGCATCAGCAGCGGCTCAAGAAACACATAAGCCCGCGCATTCCCCAGTTGCAGCACAATATCAACCGCCGTCTCGCGAATCAGCACATCCGGCGACTCCACATAGCAGGCCACTATCGGCAGCGTCACATTCCCCATCGCCCGCAGCTGCTCCAGCCCCTCAATCACATCCGCGCGCACATGAGAAACCAGCAGCCCCGCCAAAGCCTCCGCGCGATCCGGCACCCAGGCCCCCAGCTGCACCCGGAACTGAGCCAAGCGCAAATTGTCCCGCGCCCGCTCCGGCAACTCCGCATCGCGGCGCAACTCCCGCTCAATCGCCGCCACCAGAAGCTCGCGATGGCGCTCAAAGCGCCGGCAAATGCGCCGCAGCGTATCCGCATCCGCCTCATACAACATCGCCACCGCATCGCGCAACTGCTGCTCCGTCGGGCGAGCCGCCGCATCGCCGAGCCCCTTCCCCGCCGCAGCCCACTTCTCCAAGCGCCGGCTCACCTCCGCCGGAACCTCCTCCGGCCGCAGCCAGGGATCCAAGCCGAAATCACTCCCCGTCACCGACTCCAGAAAATCCAAAGCCGCCGAGCGCACCCGCACATCCGCACTCCGCAGATCCTCCAGCAGCAAAGCACGCTCACAGCGCTCAGGCTCAGCCTCCCAAGACGCAATCCGCCTCAGCGCATCAGACTCATCCGCAGCCAGCGACAGCGGCAGCAAAGGCAGAACGCTCAGCGCACACAGGGAAAATCTCATCACCAACCATTACACAATAAACCCACCCTCAAGGCAAGACAAAAGTAAGCCCGCCCCTGCCCCCATCGCAGAAGGAAACCGGCGGAGCCAACGAACCCGCCGCCTCGCAAACACGCCACCCCACCACCACGCAGCGCACCTACACTCAGCGCACCCCCCGCGCACCACCCACCCGCAGCGCCCCTCCGCGTACCTCTCCCTCAGCTCACCACGGCGCCGCCCGACTCCTCCGCCACAGCGCGCCGCAGCGCCGCATGGCGAGGCTCCGACAACTCCGGATCCTCCGCCAGAATCCCCTCCGCCTCGCGGCGCGCACGCGCCACCAAGCGCATATCACTCAACCACTCCGGGAAATCCACCGCGCCGAGACCACTCTGCGCCGTCCCCAACACATCACCCGGGCCGCGCAGGCGGAAATCCTCCTCCGCAATCTCAAAACCATTCTGCGTGCGGCAAAGCACCTCCAACTTATCGCGCCCCGGCTCACCCGGACGCGCCCACGACAGCAAAACACAGTAACTGCGGTGACAGCCGCGCCCGATGCGCCCGCGCAACTGATGCAGCTGCGACAACCCGAAACTATCCGCATCATTGATCAGCATCATCGTCGCATTCGGCACATCAACCCCCACCTCCACCACCGTCGTCGCCACCAGCACCTGCACCTCATTGGCCGAAAACGCCGCCATCACCGAATCCTTCTCCTCCGCCGACAAACGCCCGTGCAGCAAACCCATCGACACCCCCGGCAACTCCCCCTGCCAACGCTCAAACTCCGCCGTCGCCGACGCCTGCTCGCGCCCGCTCCCCTCCTCAATCAACGGCGCCACAATGTAAATCTGGCGCCCCGCCTCCAACTCCGAGCGCATAAACGCCACCAAGCGCTTCAAGCGATCCGGGTGGCGCAGCACCGTCACCACCTCCCCGCGCCGCGCCGGCAACTCATCAATCACCGACACATCCAAATCACCGTACAGCGTCAGCGTCAGCGTCCGCGGAATCGGCGTCGCCGTCATCACCAGCACATCCGGATTCTCCCCGCTGCTGATAAAACGCTCCCGCTGCTCCACCCCAAACTTGTGCTGCTCATCAATCACCGCCAGCCCCAAATTCTGCGGGCGGCTCCTCTTGTACAGCAGCGCATGCGTCCCCACAATCAACCGAGGCCCCGCATCCGCAGCCGCATCATCCTCCCACACCAGCATTGAATCATCCGAGCGCTCCCCCGTGCGCAGCGACACCCGCACATCCATCCCCTCCAGCAAACGGCAGAAATTGTGATAATGCTGCTGCGCCAAAATCTGCGTCGGAGCCAGCAGCGCCGCACACTTCCCGCACTCATAAGCCAGCAGCATCGCACAGAGCGCCACCAGCGTCTTGCCGCTGCCCACGTCACCCTGTAACAAGCGATTCATCGGCACCGGACGACTCATATCCTCGCGAATCTCGCGCACACAGCGCAGCTGAGCCTCCGTCAAGCGAAACGGCAAACGCCCCAGCAACTCCCTCACATAATCATCCGACACCGCCGTCACCTGCCCCGCCCGACCGCGCCAACGCGCCCGGCGCCACGCCACCCGGAACTGACGCACAAAACACTCCTGCAACGCAAAGCGCAAGCGAGCCTTCCGCTCCGCCCCCACCTCACGCGGGAAATGCAAATCCCACAAAGCCTCCGCAAACGGATACGCCGGCGCCGCATCATACACCGGCACCTCCACAACAGGAGGCAGACCCTGTAACAAGCGAAACACCAAAGCCCGATACCCCCGCACCGACACACCCGACACCGAGCGATACACCGGCACAATCCGCCCCGTGTGAATCCCCGGAACCTCGGAAAGCTCCTGCACCTCAGGGGCACCCGAGCCCGCGGCACCCTCAGACCCCGACAACTCCGACCCATCCCCCCCCAGAGCCAGCGCCGCCAAGCGATGCCCCGTATCCTCCTCCTCCAGCACCTCGAAATCCGGATTCACCATCGTCAGGCGCCCCCCGTAATTGCGCACCCGGCCATACACACTCAACTGCAGCCCCACCGCCAGCAAACGAGCCACATAAGGCATATTAAACCAGCGCAGCAGCAAACGAGCCCCATGTGGATCACCCACCCCACCCGCCGAAACCTCAAAATAGCGCTTGCGCGCAAACCGCCACCCCGCCCCGTAAACATGCACCCGCAAACACACCACATCACCATCCGCCACCCCCGCAATACAGCCCCCCGTGCGGCGATCCTCATAGCGGCGCGGAGCCCGCAGCAACACATCCCCCACCGTGCAAAGCCCCGCCGCCGCAAGCGCCTTGCACTCACGCTCCGAAAGCTCCGGGAGCCCCGCCAGCTCATCAGACAAACGCAGCATCAGCCACCCCGCCGCAACAACAGACTCAGCGATACGACCGCCCCTGATTCAAGCAGCGGTAATAATAATCAATGCGAGAATGGAACCACGCCCACTTCGCCCCCGGGCGACCATTCGTCAGCAGAGGCGCTGGACAATTCTTCCCCGTCCAGTGATAATGCGGCACCACCCGGCGCAGGCGAATCTTGTAGCGCATCATCAACAAAGCCGTCAACTTCGCCGCTCGCTCCCACGTGCGGAAATGATTGTGCCCGCGATTCTCGCACTCGCACATCTCAATCCCGATCGAATTATTATTGCCCGCCGCATTGCCCGCGTGCCAAGCCGTCTCCGTCAGCGGCAAATTCTGCACCACCATGAACTGATCAACCGTAAAATGCCAGCTGCGATTCGTGAACGCCCCATTGCACAGCGCCTTCGAATGCTGCATCGCCGTCGACGACGACGAATGATTCGCCGTACTGTGAATCGTAATAAAAGTCGGGCGCATCCGCTTCGCCTTGCGGCGCTGCAACGCATTCGACGGCACAATGCGCGTCCGGATATTAATCTCGCGCGCCATCTGAGTCACCGTCCGCGGGCGAATCGGCCCCGGCACCGCCTTAAACTTCACCACGCGAGGCGTGCGCACATACGAATTCGACCCCTGCTGCTGACACCCGAACACACCAAACACCACAGCCAGCAAAAGCAGAGACAAAAGAGGAAAACGGCGGGGCATGGGCGTATTCTGCCACCATGAGCGCCACTTGGCAAGACAGAAAACGAGAAAAACACCACCACACCCCACACCCCACACACCCCACACTAGCCCAGCCAGCAGCCCGAACAAACAAAAAAAGCCCCCGGCGGACCAAGCCGCCGAGAGCTCGAAAGCAGAAAGCAGCCGGGCGGCAAAACACCGCCCGGCCCACAAAACTCAGGGCATCGGGAACGCCTGATTGAACGCCGAAACCTCAGCGCGGAGCTCATCATACGCCCCCGGCGTCTCGCAAACCTTCTGAGCCGCGAGAATCGCCAAGCAGCGGCCAATGAAATCAGCCACGCGGCGCACATCATCCTCCTTCATCCCGCGCGTCGTCACCGCCGGCGTACCGATACGGATACCCGAAGGCTTCGCCGTCGTCCCCTTGTCATACGGAATCGCATTCTTGTTCACCGTAATCCCCACCTTATCCAGAGCCTCCTGAGCCTCAGCACCATTCAGCCCCTTGCCACTCAGATCAACCAAGAAGCAGTGATTATCCGTACCACCCGCCACAATGCGGAAGCCCAGCTCCTGCAGACGCGCAGCCATCGCCTTCGCATTCTTCACAATCTGCTTCGCATACTCCTTGAACTCCGGCTTCAGCGCCTCACCCAAGCAAGCAGCCTTCGCAGCAATCACATGCATCAGCGGGCCACCCTGAAGACCGGGGAACGTCGCCGCATTCAGCTTCTTGCCCCACTTCTCCTTGCACATCACCAGACCACCGCGCGGCCCGCGCAGACTCTTGTGCGTCGTCGTCGACACAAAATCCGCATAAGGCACCGGCGAAGGATGCACACCAGCCGCCACAAGCCCCGCAATGTGAGCCATATCCACAAACATAATCGCCCCCACCTCATCGCAAATCTTGCGAATACGGGCAAAATCAATCGTGCGAGAATACGCCGAAGCACCCGCCAGAATCAGCGCCGGCTTCAACTCCTTCGCGCGAGCCTCCAGAGCATCATAATCAATACACTCCGTCTCAGGATCCACACCGTAGTGCTCCACCTTGTAAAGCTTGCCCGAGAAATTCGCGAAGAAACCGTGAGACAAGTGACCACCGTGAGCCAAATCCATCGACAAAATCGTATCCCCGAAATTCAGGCACGCGAAATAAACCGACATATTCGCCTGAGAACCGGAATGAGCCTGCACATTCGCGAAATCGCAACCGAACAAAGCCTTCGCGCGATCAATCGCCAACTGCTCAATCTTATCCACCACCTCGCAACCGCCGTACCAGCGCTTGCCAGGATAACCCTCCGCATACTTATTCGTCAGAATACTCCCCTGAGCCTCCATCACCGACGGAGACGTAAAATTCTCCGAAGCAATCAGCTCAATATTATTATTCTGACGGCGGCGCTCCTCCTCAATATAACCCGCCAGCTCCGGATCCGACACCGCGAGCGGCGAACCCGACGCCTTCAGCAAGCGCGGAATATGGCGACCACCCTCAAACTCAGCAGCCAGCCAAGCGTGGAACAAATTATCGAGATCCTCCGGCTGCACGAAAGCCGAAGCCAGGCACATCACATTGGAATCATTGTGCAGGCGGGAAAGCTCCGCCACCTGAGGAGAGCGCGTCAGCGTCGCGCGAATCCCCTTAAAGCGATTCGCCGCAATACTCATCCCGAGACCCGTGAAACAAATCAGCACACCGCGATCAGCGCGACCATCCACAATACGCTTGCAGACAGCAGCAGCGTAATCGGAGTAATCGCAAGGCTCCTTTGTAGCGGGGCCGACATCCTCCACCTGATAGCCCCAGCTGCGAAGCAGCTCAACCGCAGCTTCCTTCAGATCCACACCCTTGTGGTCCGAACCGATGACAATGCGAAGATTCGTATTCATGAGAGGTCTAAAATAGCCTGACTCGCCCACTTTACCACAGGAGAGAGCGAACTGCAAGACTTATCGCACACGGCGGGAGGCAGCATGCGCCAGCACACACGGCGGGTCGCACCATGCGCCAGCACAAAACCACCTGCGCGGAGCGCAGCACGCGCGCGGCAGCGCGCAAAAGCCTGCAAGCTCAGCT
>ERZ772860.192-NODE-192-length-60036-cov-8.062420_pt1 | contig 60036 bp, 51 predicted proteins | sample MGYA00511342_ERZ772860 | MGnify/ENA primary metagenome ERZ772860 (study PRJEB29015, sample SAMEA2737665) | human gut metagenome | biome: human gut; feature: human-associated habitat; material: faeces | place: China | collected 2012 ... | reverse complement strand
AAAAATAGAACTACAACAGCAAAAAATAGAAGCCCTTAAGATATATAAAAAAGGGTTAATTCAGAAAATATTTAATAATAAATACAATAATAGCATGAAAATAGAAGAGTTGATTTTTCAAAAATCTACAAGAAATTCGAAAAATGAGATTAAAGATGTATATAGTGTAAGTAATAAAGATGGATTTATATTACAATCAGAACATTTTAAAGATAGAATGGTAGCAAGTGAGGATACTACTAATTATAAAATAATTGAAAATGATGATTTTGCATATAATCCTGCTCGTATTAACGTCGGTTCTATTGCGAGAATGAAGAAGAATAAAAATGGAATTATTAGTCCAATGTATATATGTTTCAAGTGTAATGAGAAAATATTGCCAGAATATTTAGAATATTTTTTTGAATCACCAAAGTTTATATATGAAATGAACAAAAGATTAGAAGGTAGTGTACGAATGTGTTTATCATATGAATCAATGATAAATATACCAATAGAAGTACCAGACAAAAAAGAACAAGAAAAAATATCAAATATTCTTACTAGCTTAGATAAAAAAGTATACCAAGAAGAAAAAAGATATATGAAGTTAGATGAAATTAAAAAGGGGTTATTACAAAAAATGTTTGTATAGAGTAGCAAAAAAGCTACTCTATATTGATATATATGGAAAAATGTTATAAAATAGCAACAAGAGGTAAAGTAAGATGTATAGTAAAAAAGTAGTTGAGTATTTTGAAAATCCTATAAATTTTGGAGTAATTGAAAATGCGGATGGAATTGGAATTGTAGAAAACGAAGTTTGCAGTGATATAATTAAAATATATATAAAAATAAATAAGGATAATATAATAGAAGATGCGAAATTTTATGCTAAAGGATGCCCTCCCGTTATTGCATCTTGTTGTGAAGTAACTCGAAGCATAAAAAATATGAAGATGGAAGATGCAAAAAATATAGATGCAGAATTAATCATCGAAAAATTAGGAGGATTGCCAAAGGAAAAAGAACATTGTGCAGAGTTAGTTATAAAAACATTAAATAAAGCTTTAGAAAATGTAAATAAAAGAGAGGTCGGATGTATATGATTTACATTACAGGTGACACACATGCTGATTTTAGTAGATTTGAATTAAATAAATTTCCAATACAAGAAGGAATGACTAAAAATGATTACGTAATAATATGTGGCGATTTTGGAGGAGTATGGTCATTTGAAGAAGAAAGTAGTAGAGAAAAAGAGGCGTTGGATTGGTTAAATAATAAAAATTTTACCACATTATTTGTAGATGGAAACCACGAAAATTATACAAGATTATATAATTATCAAGTAGAAGAATGGCATGGAGGAAAAGTACATAAAATAAGAGATTCTGTTTTACATTTAATGCGTGGAGAAGTATTTGAAATAGATAACAAAAAGTTTTTTACATTTGGTGGAGCAAGATCACATGATATTAAAGATGGAATATTAAATCTTGATGAAGAAGAAAGAATATATGAATATCGTAAAAGAGGAGCATATTTCAGAATTAGAGATTTTTCTTGGTGGGATTTAGAACTTCCAACTGAAGAAGAAATGCAAAACGGAATTAAGAACTTAGAAAAAGTAAATTATAAAGTTGATTATATAATTTCTCATTGTTGTCCTACTAGCATACAAACATTATTAAATCCAATGTATAAAAAAGACATTTTAACTGATTATTTACAAGAAATATCAGAAAAATGTGAATTTAAGAAATGGTATTTTGGACATTATCATGATTATAAGCAAGTAAATTCACAATTTGTGTTATTATATGAAAACATAGTACCATTAGAAATTGAAAGTATATTTAAATAAAATATCAATATATTTGAGATTTTTTCTCAAATATATTGATATTTTTAAAATTTTAGCATATAATATATAAAGTAAAGGAGGATTTTAAAATGTTAATAAGATTTAGTTTTAAAAATTTCAAATCTTTTAAAAATGAAAATTGTTTAGATATGGAAGCAACATCATTAAAAGAACACGAATATAATATTGCTAAAACAGAAAATGGAGATTATTTGAAAGTTTCAGCTATATATGGAGCCAATGCGAGTGGAAAAACAAATGTATTACAAGCCTTTAGTTATATGAAAAAAAGAATATTAGTAAGTGATGATTCAAAAGTAAATACTCCTTTAGATGAAGAAAATGTATTCAGTTTTATGATAAATAATGAACCAATAAGTTTAGAGGTAGAAATACTAGCAAAAAATAATAAGATTTATAAATATGGTTTTGATATATTAAAAGACAAAATAATTTCTGAATGGTTATATGAGAAAAGAATAAATAAATTTTATGAGATATTTGAAAGAACTGAAAACAACATTAAAGTCAAAGATAATAAAAATAAATTGCTAGGATTGGCTAATATAGATGAAAGAAGTTTATTTTTAAATGTGTATACAAAAATTGATAAAAATAATGAGGATTTTAACAATGTATATGAATGGTTTATCAATGCTAATTATTTAGATTTAGGAGATCCAAAATTTGAAGATGCATTAAATAAAAGAATATCTTTAAGAATTGTTGAAGACGAAAAATATAAAAGTGAATTACTATCATTTATAAGAACTTTTGATTCAACAATAGATTCAATAAATATTTCGCCAAATTCTTTAGAAGAATTAAAAAATACAAATGGAGTTGTTAAAGTTGAGTTAGTTCATAATTATGATGAAGGAAAAAATGCATTACCTCTTTCATTAGAATCAAATGGAACAATGAAGATGTTTCATTTATTTGATTTTTTAATGGATGCTTTGAAAAACGGAATGGTATTATTTGTTGATGAATTAGATGCAAAATTGCATCCATTGCTTACAAGATATATTATAAATTTATTTCATAATAGCGAGACTAATAAAGGTAATGGACAGTTAATATATTCAACACATGATACAGTAAACTTGAATAAAGAAACATTTAGAAGAGATGAAATATGGTTTGCAGAAAAAGATAAAAATGGAGTTTCAGAAATTTATTCATTATCAGATTATATAATAGAAGATGAAGATGGAAATGCCAAAAAAGTTAGAAATGATGCAACATACAATAAAGATTATTTAACTGGAAGATATGGTGCTATTCCAGTATTAGAGGAATTTGATGTCGTATGAAAAAACAAGAATATTCTAGAAAAAGTAAATTTAAAAGTAAGAAGCTTGCACCAGCTAATTACTTGATTGTATGTGAAGGAATACAAACTGAACCGAATTATTTTAAAGGATTAAAGAAGAAAATAAATGATAAGTACGGAAATAAAGTAGATGTATTAATACCTGAGATTGATATTAAAGGAACAGGAAGAAATACTACAGACTTAGTAAATTATACAAATAAATTCGTAAACTATGCAAATAAAAAATATGGACAAGTCTGGGTAGTATTTGACAAAGATGATTATAATAATGAGCAATTTGATAAAGCAATTAAAATGTGTGATTATAATGTTGCATGGTCAAATCCTAATTTTGAACTGTGGCTATTATCTCATTTAAAGAGAGTAACTAAATATATATCAAAAGATGAAATTTTAAAAGAGTTAGAAAAAGAATTTCAAAATAATGGATTTGGAGAATATCAGAAAAATGATAATAAGATATTCGAAAAAGTGACAAGCAATGGAAAACTAGAAAATGCAATAAAAAATTGCGAATATATGGAAGAAATAAATAAAAATGGACAAGCATCAAAAAGAAATCCAATGACTAAAGTTTACAAAATAGTAGATGGATTAAAAGAATATTTAGAATGAGTTATACAAATGAAAAAGCAAAGTATGAGAGTAATTATAGTTACAGGATTATTTTGCTTTTTTTGATAAATAAAACGATATAGTTGTAATATGAAAAGAAATGGAGATGAAGAAATGTACGAAAAAGTAGTAAGTCATTTTGAAAGCAACTTATGCATAGAAAACATATATTTTAGAAGAAATTATATATTATGGATAGTCGGAATGGGTTCGACACTATTACTAGAATTAATAGTAAATTACATATTATCTAATTTAATTAATAATATATTGGGTAGAATAGTTGTTACATTAATAATAGATTTTTTAATAACAGGAGGATTTTTGATTCTAGCTTATGTTTTTCCAATAATGAAGATATATAAAGAAAAAATAAATATAAAAACTAATTTAGATGTAATTGGATTATTAATGAAGGAAGAAAGATTAAGTGCATATAGAGAGATAGAAATAGAAGAAATGGATAGCTTTTTAAGAAAAAAGTGCAAAGTTAAAAATACAGAAAGTATTGATACAATTATAGATATGATAAATGAAGAAATAAAAGATAAATATACTAAGAAGAACTTTATGGAAAAATATTTTAATAATACAATTTTACCAATTCTAATTTTGGTTTTAACTATTTATTTTACTAATACAAACGAACAAAATTTGGTTAATATTTTAACAACAACAATTATATCTATACTATCGATTATTTTTACAGGAAATTTTATAACTAAATTTAAAAATATAAATATAACGCCTGTAAGAAAAAAGGAAAATCTATTAGAGTTAAAAAGAGTTTTAAAGGATATAAAAATAAAATTGGAAAACCAATAAGTGAATATAATAACAAATATATCTAAAAGGGAGATATTATGAATAGAGAAGAAGAAATAAAATTAATTATTAATGAATTGACTAAGTTAAAAGCTGTGATAGAAGTAGAAAATAAATTAAATTTGACAGATAAAAATATATTTTTAGAAGATTTGATGTGTCAAATAATCAATATAATTTATGAATATTCTTTAAAAAATACTAATTTTGGTATTTGCAATTATCCATGTGTTGATTTATTAGATAAAGAAAAGAAAACAGCATTTCAAGTTACTACTAATGTAAAGCATGATAAGATTCAAAGCACTTTAGATAAGTTTTTTGAAAAAGAATATGATAATGACATAAAAACAATAAAGTTTATAGTTTTTAGAAATACTAGTTATAATAAGGATTTTAACATACAAAGGAATTTTGAATTTTATAAAGAAGAAGATATTATTACTTTTAATAAATTAATGGCTAAAATAAATTCTTTGGATGATCTAAAGTTAAAAGAATTATATAAATTTATTAATAATGCATTAGTAAAAAACATTTATACTACAAATTGGATGATTGAAAATACAAAAAAATCATTAGAAAATTTAGGAAAAAGATATAATAAAGAATTAAATGTTTATAATGATGAAGAAGAGAAATTAGAAATATTTCTAATAGATAAGGTAAATAAGAAAAAAATTGTAGAATTGATAATAGATATAGTTATTAGTATAGAAAATAATGGAGTATATACAGGCATAAATATAGATGAATTAATTAATACTTTTTCATTTGAATTAATAGAAAAAATAAAAAACGAATTAAAAAAATATAAAGATGAAGTAATAAGTAAAAAACAAAATTACAATGAAAAAGTAGAGTTTGAATCAGAATATAGTAATAAAATAAGAAAGATTGACTTGTTTAATCAATTATTTAATCAAAAGGCATTGATATATACTGGGGAGGCTGGAATAGGAAAAAGTCATACATTAGCTAATTTTGTTTATAAATACTATATATCTAAAAATATTCCGGCAATATTATTGTTAGGACAAGACTTTGCTAATAGTGAAAATATAGAAATACAAATAGCTAGAAATTTAAATTTTCAAGATAGTTTAATAACATTTTGTAAACATATAAATAATATTGCAGTATGTAAAAATATTACTATACCAATAATAATAGATGGAATAAATGAAAGCAAAGATAAAGGGATATGGAAAAGAGGGCTTATTAATTTTATTAAAACGGTTACGAGTTTTAGTAATTTAAAAATAATTTTATCTTTGAGAGATACTTATTATCCGATATGCATTTCTGAAGAAATTGAAGAAATAGATAAATTAAAAATAATTAAGCATAATGGATTTTCCGAAAGATCTTTTGAGGCAGCAAAGGAATTCTTTGAGTTTTATAACATTGCAGTTCCTGTAACGCAACTTATTAATGAAGAGTTTAGTAATCCATTGTTTTTAAGTATTTACTGTGAAATTATTAGTAAATATAATATTAATATTGATGAATTTAAATATGATAATTTTGTAAGTATTTATGATAAATATTTAAAAAAAGTAAATGAATTAATTATAACTAAGCATGAAATTCATACTCAAAAGAATATAGTTAAGGAATGTTTGCATGTAATAGCAAAAGATAGTATGGAAAATAAGTTTAATTCATATGAAGATGCATTAAATTCTATTAAGGAAATAGCAGATTTGTATGACATGAAAAAGATAGATTTGCTGAACGAGCTAATTAGCAATGGGATTTTATATAAAGAGATAAAAGATGAGAGAGAAATATTACATTTTACATATGAAAGATACGAGAAAATATCAAAAGCAGAATACTTACTAAATAATATAAAAGATATTGATGAGTTAAAAAATCAAATTAACAATGGCTATTTACATGATTATTTTGACCATTCAGAAAAATTAGACCAAGGAATATTGGAAGAATTATTAATTATAATTCCAATGAAATATAAAAAAGATATTTTTGAAATTGTAGATTTAGAGAAGATATCTTTCACATATTATCTGGATAATGCATATATACGAAGTCTAATATGGTTGAAAGATTATTATGAAGTAGAAATTATTAAAAATAATATAAAAAGATTTGTAAAAGAAGATTATAGAGAACATATAATTGATATGTTAATTAAATGTTCATATATTTATACAAATCCTTGTAATGTAAGTTTATTTCATAGTTACTTATTACAATTAACTATGCCAGAGTTAGATTATAAATGGACTATTGTAATAGAAAATTATTATGAGAATTTTAATAGAAGAACCATAGATAATTTAATAAATTATTGTTTGACATATGGAAATGAATTTTTAAACGATGAAACAACATACCTAATTACAAATATATTATCATGGTTTTTATCTTCCAATAATAGAGGCTTAAGAGATAGAGCTACAAAAGCTTTAGTTAGAATGTTAGTAAATAAAAATAATGTTTGTAGTAAGTTGATTAGTGAATTCAAAAATGTACAAGATATGTACATATTAGAAAGGATAATTGCAGCTATATATGGAGCTATAATTAGGAGTAAAGATAATAAAGGAATAGATGAGCTAGCTAGAGAAGTATATGAAGTTGTATATAAAGGTAAAAAGACTCTAGACAATATTATTATAAAAATTTATTCTAAAAAATTATTTAAATTTTTAAAGGATAATTTTAAAATTAATTTATATGATCAAATAGAAAAAGAGAAAAAGGCTAACTGGTATGAAAAATTGCCTACTAATGAAGAAATAGATAGGGAGTATTCTTTTGATATAGATGAATATGAAAAAGATAATAGTAAATATGGTAATCGTAGAATAATTGATTCAATGGTTACTGAATATGGAAGAGGAACTTGCGGTTATGGAGACTTTGGAAGATACACATTACAGCCAATGTTATGGGCATTTGAATACAATTTTGAAGATATTCAATTACTAGCTAATGTAGCTACAAAAAGAGTCTTTGAATATGGATATGATTTTACACTATTTGGAGAATATGATAATACTATAAAAAGATATGAAGGAATGAAAGTAAATTATGTTGAAAGAATAGGAAAAAAATATCAATGGATTGCAACATATGAACTATTGTCTAAATTATATGACAATTATATACCTCAATATGATATATATACTAATACAATTATAGATTTAGAAAAAAGAAGGTACTTTGATAAAAATCATAAAGAAACAAGAGATAAAGATAAAATTGAATATGTAGAATATTCGTTGGAGGAAGAATATCCACATGCCATATATTTAGATACTACTAATTTTATATTGAAACAAAAAAATGGTAATGGATATCTAGAAGAAAGCAAGTTTGATTTTGATGAAGAAAACTATGCTAATCATTTAATCAAAGAATTTAATGGCACAAAGTATATATCATTATTTAATTTATATACAACTGAAAATAGAAAAATAACTGCTAAATTGAAAAATAGAATGTCTATTACTATATCACAAACAGCATTTATATATGAAGCAAGAGAAAAATTAGAAAAAAGTAATTTTCATGATTTTTCACAAGGTACATATATGGAATTATTTAATATTGAGCTATTTGATATTCCTTTTTCGGAAAAGTATTTAGTGGAAAATTCATCTAAAAAAGAGTACTATGATATAAATAATGGTTATAAGGTTTGTTATCAAGAATATATTTGGGAACAGTACCAGGATGAATCTATAGAAGATACAATTAAAATATTGTTGCCAGCTAAATGGATAGTTGATGAATTTGGATTAATTCAAAAGTCTGAAGGAAAATGGTATAAAGATGATATGTTAGTTTGCTTTGATAGTGGGTTAGAAAATTTAAATTATGGTTTTTTAATAAGATATGATTGTTTTGTTGAATATTTAAAGAAAAACAATTTAAATATAGGTTGGACAATTTTTTCAGAGAAATCGTCTAATAAAAAATATAGAAATTGGAGAAGTGATGTTTTTGCAGATGAAGGAATTAATAATTTTGAAATAGTTAATTATGATAAAGAAGAATGGAAATCAAAATTTAATATATAAAAACTGTATTAGACTATTAATTTACTATTTATAAATGGAAAGGTAGATGTGAAAATGAATGAAGATGTAAAAATACTATCAGAAGAATTTATTAGATTTTTGGCAGAATTGATTAATGGAGATGTTGACTCCTTATATTCATATAAGTCTGGTCCAAAATTAGTAACTTTTTTTAATCAATATTTTGGATATACGGATATTTATAAACAAGGTTTTCCGTCTAGATGGATATATACATATAATAAGATTATAGAAATATTAAATAAAAATAATATTGACAAGCTATTTAATATTATATTAGATAAGAGATATATTATGAGAGATTCAAAAATATCAGAAGAACAGGCAGTAGAAAAAGAAAACTTAATATATAATAAAATAAATGAGAATATTATATATGATGGTTATTATCTTACCAAGAAAAATGGTAAGTATAAACTATTAGACCGAGATGCTGATTTGGAGTGGATTGGAGGAGGAGGATTCGCTGAAATATATTTACAAAAGTCAACAGGAAAAATACTAAAAAAACTAAGAGAAGATTTTATGTTAGATAAAGGTATAAAAAGTAGATTTAAAAGAGAGTTTATAATAACTAAATCATTGAATGATTTAAATGGAATTATAAAAGTTTTTGAGTTTAATGAACGAGATTATAGTTATACTATGGAAAAAGCTGAGATTACTTTAGAAGAATATATTATAAAAAACGAACTAAATGAAAATCAAAAGTTAACTTGTATTTTTCAAATATTAGAAATAATGGAAAAAGTTCATAAAAGAAAAATAATACATAGAGATATTAGTCCAAATAATATATTAGTATTAAATGGATTATTGAAAATGTCAGATTTTGGATTGGGTAAAGATTTAAAAATGTTTGCATCTCACCAAACAATACATACAAATGCTGTTGGTCAATATTTATATTGCGCTCCTGAACAATTTATGTTATTAAAAGATGGAGATTCAAGAAGTGACGTTTATTCGTTGGGAAGAGTTATAAACTTTATATTTAATAAAGATCCAAGAAAGAATAATCATATATTAAGGAATGTTACAGAAAAAGCGACTAATGAAAATCCAGCTTTTAGATATTTTGATGCAACTGAATTGTATAATGCAGTGAAAAAAGGAATTGAATTTCATAAAGATAAAAATAGAATTCAAAATATCAAAGAGATGATTCAAAAAAAAGAATTTGGAGAAAATATAGAAGAATATATATATGAGCAAAATTCTGAAAATATTTTAGATGATATAGCATATTTAACAAATTTTAAATTAGCTGTATTAAAATTTATAGAAATAGACACAAAACATGTTAACTTTTTATTAGAAACAATTACAAATAAATATCAAGGATATTATAAAGAATTCAAGGATTATGATAATTTAGCATATATAGCATATGAAATTGTTATTGGAAATTATGAGTTTCCAACAAAGGAATTAGCAGCAAATATTTTAAAATATATTGCTTGGTATGTAAATAGATTTTATGCTCAAGAATTAATAAATAAAGCGATTGATAAAGGAATAGATCCATTTATTGAAGAGCAATTAACAGTAAATAAATAGCAATCAACAATTGTGCCACATTTTTTCGATTTTGTGGCACAATTGTTTTTTACATCTGTGCTTCAAATTATTGATTTTGTAGCACAATTGTAAATTCATTATTCCTCACTACATCCCATAATCATCTGCACACCATCAACAAACCCATTCCTATAATATTTCTCGTTCCAATATCCTAAATAATCCAAAAAATTATTATCAAGAAAATTAAGTTGTTTTTGTACATATTTTTTATCTTTATTAGGAACTCGTTTTAAAATCCTTTCAGAAATCTCATCAAAATAAATCCAATGCCTTTTATCTTCATCAGTTTTTAAAGAAGAAATTTCATCCTCTCTAAATAATAACCAATCCTTTAATAAATCATCTTTTACTTCTCTTAAATTATTCATTGTTAAAACCTCCATTTTTATAAATTTTAAAATTCTACACATCAAAACACTAAAAAACTTGCAATAACCAATTAAAGGATATATTGAAATTTCATATGTTTGATGCCTCAAAAAATTGGGGACAAATTGGGGACAAACATTGCAAAAAAGTACATATTTTAACCAATTTCATAATCTCGCCAATTTGCTCTAACCCTATTAAAACTAATAAAAACTCAAGTTAACAAAATTTCTCAAAAATTACAATTAAATTCTCATAACCCGAAGATTAAAATTTTAGACCAGCTTTGGCGGATGGCCAAGCCTGGAGAGTGTCGAGAAGAATCCCTGCACGGAGTAGAGCTGCTCTGTGCAACAATAATGGCGATCATGAATCTTGGGGAACATAAGATCGTCACCCGAGAAGAAAAGGAGATGAGGAATGAATTTTCCTCATCTCCGATATTATATTTTAGTAGGTATTACATTAACAGTTTTATAATTAGTATAAATAACCATGCCAGGCTTTGCTTTAGGCATTTTTTTTACGTTTTTCTTCAAAGTATAATCAACAGGTACATTAGATGAATATTTAGACTTACTGTAATATGCAGCTATGGCAGCACACTTATTTATAACTTCCTGTGGAGGCATTTTTCCATCAGTCTTTAATATTAAATGACTTCCATGACTATCTTTAACATGAAACCAGTAGTCATTTGAGTTAGCTAATTTATGAGTAATATATTCATTTTGTAAATTGTTTTTTCCAACAAAAATGGTAAATTCATCTATTGCATATTTTATTACTTCAAAATTCTTTTTTTTGTTAGAAGTATTTTTTACTTTAGAAGGTTTTACAAGTATACCAGAAATTTCATCATACACATCATTTAATTCTTCAATTGAGAGTGCATTATTTACAGAATAAATAACGCTTTCTATGTACTCAATTTCTTGCTCAATTTCAAATTTTTGCTTAGTTACAATTTCGTAAGTCGATTTTAACTTGTTATATTTTTTAAAAAACCTTTTAGCATTTTCACTTGGCGAAATTGAACTATCCAAAGGAATTGTTATTATTTTGTTCCCTTCATAATAATTTTCTAAGTCAACACTATTAATATTATAATTGTTTATACGATATAAATTGCTTATAATTAATTCGCCGTATAATTTATAAGTATTCATCTCATTGCATTCTTTTAGCTTTAAATTAACATTTTGCAATTTTGTTTGTAGCTTTTTTATATTGTTAAGTAATAGTTTTAATATATTATTCTTAAAATTTTTAAAGTTTTCCGCATCTTCTTTTCTGGTGTAAAAGTCGTCCAAAAAGAAATTAATAGACAAATTGCTTTCTTTACTTCCATTCTCTAGATAGAAATCTTTATCATACAATGCACATATAATATTATTCGAATTTAGATTATTTATTAAATTACAAATATAATTGTATATAATAAATAAATTTTGGCTATTTATTTCACAAGGAATATTTAATAGAGTGCAACAATGTTCAATAAAATTTCTACTAATTCCAGTAAACATTGCAGAAAAGCAAGTCGGTAAATCGCTATTTTTATCATTAAATAATTCCTCAAAGTCATCAAAATTATTATAAGACAATAAATCTAGCTTATTAGAAGTAGGAAATAGATATTTAAATTTAGGCAATATATCTCTATTTGAACCATTAGAAGTAGATAAATGTCTTAAACTATTTATTATAATATCACAATCATCAAGCAAAATGACGTTGCTATGTTTTCCCATAAGTTCAACTATTAGTTTTTTGGTTGTAAAATTATCAGACATATCTAAATCTTCAAATTCAATAACAACAACTCTTTCTAAGCCTAAAGAATAAATTCGAGAAATCCTAGTGTTTAACAAATACTTTCTTAAAACCATACAGAAGTTAGAGGCAACAAGAGGATTAGGCTTTGTATTTGTTGTTAAGTTAATTCTATAATTAGCAGAGGAAATATTTATATTAAGTGCATATTTTATACCACTTACATAAACACCAATTAAAACCTCATCAGAAGATGGGCAAAAAATTTTATCTATCTTTCCACCAACTAAAGAATTATTTAATTCATATACAACACTTTTGGTAACTAAACCATCAAAGGCCATTCTAAATCACTCCATATACTTTAAAAACTTTTGAGAAAATTATAACAAATTACAGAGGATTTGTAAACTTTCTATTGACATTAAAGAAGTTTGTGCCTTATAATACTCTCATAGAGGAAAACTTCAGGAGGGTGCAGAAAAATATGAATAAAAAAAGTGTGTTTTTTTCTTCGAATTTAAATTATGACACTATAGATGACGAAAAAATAGTGGATTTTGTTAAATCTGGGGATAAATGTGCGTTAGAGTATCTTATTAACAAATACAGAAACTTAGTAAATCTAAAGGTTAATAGATATTTTATAATAGGTGCAGAAAGAGAAGACATTGTACAGGAAGGCTTAATAGGTTTATTTAAAGCTATTAAAAATTTTAATACATCCAAACAAAACTCTTTTAAAACATTTGCCAGTTTATGTATAGAAAGACAATTGATAACTGCTATAAAAACTTCAAATAGGCAAAAACACATGCCACTTAATTCATATTTATCACTAAATCAGGTGGCTTATGAGGGAGAAGACAATGACACAGAGTTAATAGATACATTTGATTCAAAAACAATAGAAGACCCACTTGAGACTATAACAAAAAGAGAATATTATGCAAGAGTAGAAAGCACTATAGACAAAATGCTTAGTGATTTTGAAAAGCGAGTGTTAAATAGATATATAAAAGGCGAAAGCTATGTACAAATTGCAGAAAGACTAAATGCACCGGTAAAATCAGTAGATAATGCAATACAAAGAATAAGAAAAAAAGCGACAAAAGAAATAACAGAATAGAATGTGCATATATCATATATGCACAAAATATGCTTCTATAGCTCAGTAGGTAGAGCACAGCCATGGTAAGGCTGGGGTCGCCGGTTCGATTCCGGCTGGAAGCTCCATAATGCGTTTTCGTCGAACTGTTTGTAGTTATAACAAAAGTTGAGATTTATACTAATCCTTGACAAAAGTAACATAATATGGTATAATAAAAATACATTAGGCAAGTCCTTTTGTAGTAAGCCTCGTGTTTACAGCTTTAAATTTTGGAGGTAAAATGGCAACAATGGCAACAACGGTTAAAATGTGTGATGTGAATGGGCATATAGCCAGCATAGTCTTCATGCTCCTGAATGAAGGGGTAAGTTTGAAGGACAACTGCTTCGGTAAAAAAATTATCGTTACCGATATTGAACCGACGAATCTGGTTTACCCAGAGGGTTGGTATTATGCAAAAGGGTGCTTCAGAAATAAGCATACCAGCACGACGGGTATGTATGAGGAAATCCCTATGCTAAAGTCAACGGGTGAGAGTTGGGAAAAAATTGCCCGTTACTGCACACGTGACTAAAAATTGCTAAAAAAAAAGATATATCTTTCTCACTCATAAGGGTGAGTTTTCTTTTTTGTTTAAATTTGTAAAAATACTTGAATTTTTATAAATCTTATGTTAAATTATAAACAATAAATCGAATTTTATAGGAGAGCTTGAAATAAGGTATGTGAATTTTTCACATACCTGCTTCAAAATTGCTCCATTTTATGCATTAAGAAAGGAACGTGAATAAATATGAAAATGGGAATAGTTGGACTTCCAAATGTTGGTAAAAGTACATTGTTTAATGCTATTACAAATGCAGGAGCAGAATGTGCAAATTACCCTTTTTGCACTATAGAACCTAATATTGGAGTTGTACCAGTACCAGATAAAAGATTAGATGTTTTAGCAGAAATGTATAAAACACAAAAAATAACACATGCAATAGTAGAATTTGTTGACATTGCTGGCTTAGTAAAAGGAGCAAGCAAAGGAGAGGGTCTTGGAAATAAGTTTTTATCACATATAAGAGAAGTAGATGCAATTTGCGAAGTAGTAAGATGCTTTGAAGATAGTAATATAACACATGTTGATGGAACTATTAATCCAATAAGAGATATTGAAACAATAAATTTAGAGCTTGTTTTTGCTGATATTGAAACAATTGATAAGAAAATTGAAAGCGTAAAGAAAAAAATAAAAGCAGACAAAAAATTTCAAGAAGAACTAGATTTGTTAGAAAAAATAAAAGATACACTGGAGCAGGGAAAACCGGCTAGGTCCTTGGATTTTACAGATGAAGAAATAGGCTTACTAAAGGAAACATTTCTACTTACAATGAAGCCAATACTGTATATTGCAAATATTTCTGAACATCAAATTGAAAATATTGAAGATGACAAATATGTAAAACAAGTTATTGAGTATGCAGAACAGGAAAATGCAGAAGTTGTTCCACTTTGCGTTAAAATAGAAGAAGAGCTTGCAAGCCTAGAGGGACAAGACAAACAAGAAATGATGGAAGCATTGGGAATTAAAGAATCTGGACTAGATAGAGTTATACAAAAAAGTTATAATCTATTAGGACTAATGTCTTTTTTAACAGCAGGTGAGCCAGAGGTAAGAGCATGGACTATAAAGAAAGGTACCAAAGCCCCACAAGCAGCCGGAAAAATACATACAGACATAGAAAGAGGATTTATAAGAGCAGAAGTAGTCTCATATGATGACCTTATAAAAGAGGGTTCAATGAGTAATGCAAAAGAAAAAGGTCTAGTGCGTTCAGAGGGCAAGGAGTATATAATGCAAGAAGGAGATATTGTTTTATTTAGATTTAATGTGTAAATAATTGAACGAAATACAATATTAAATTATTTTAATGACATACAGCACACTAGGCAACATAAAACACCTCATTTCATATTATGTAATATGGAATGAGGTGATTTAGATTGAATTGGTTTGAGAGCTTAACACCAGTTATGCAAGCAATATTAGCTACGACTTTTACGTGGGCTGTAACGGCTTTAGGAGCTCTTATTGTATGTTTTTTTAAAGAAATGAATGGCAAGATTTTAGATACCATTTTAGGTTTTAGTGCAGGAGTGATGATTGCAGCATCTTTTTGGTCTTTAATTGCACCAGCCATAGATTTATCGGCAGAACTTGGCTACATAGCTTGGTTGCTACCAGCACTTGGCTTTGTGCTAGGAGGAATGTTTGTATTAATATCAGATGGTTTCTTAGACAGGATGCTAAAAGCAAAAAACAACTTAAAAAGTTCAACATCTTTAAAAAGAAGTATACTTTTAATATCTGCTATAACTATTCACAACATACCAGAAGGAATGGCAGTTGGAGTAGCCTTTGGAGGAATTGCAAATAATGTTCCACGGAATGACAATAATTGGAGCTATTATGTTGGCAATTGGAATAGGCATTCAAAATTTTCCGGAAGGAGCAGCAGTTGCATTACCATTAAGAAGAGAAGGTTATTCAAGATTTAAGAGTTTCATGATAGGGCAAGCGTCAGCATTAGTGGAACCAATATCTGCTGTAATTGGCGCAATACTTGTAATATATATAAGGAGTATAATGCCATTTTTACTTGCATTTGCAGCAGGAGCAATGATTATAGTGGCAGCAAGAGAATTGTTACCAGAATCTGTTAAGGAACACAAAAATCTGTCAACACTTGGACTTATATTAGGTTTTGTTATAATGATGATTTTAGATGTAGCATTAGGATAAAAAAAATTGTAAAAAAGGCTTGACTATGTGCGACAAAAATAGTACAATTAATTATGTAAGAAGTTATTTAAAGGTAATTTAAAAATATATGTCGAAAGAAGAGGTAAAAGATATGTCAAATGTATTAAAAAAGACTTTATTAGTTTTAGGTGTAATAATATTAATAAGTGCGGTAGCATTACCATTAATTAGCAAGGTAAAAGCAACAAACGAAGACTTGGACTTGAATTCACTAATTGATGATGGTGACGACAACAATACAGCAAACAATAATACTGAAAATTCTTCTAATAATACAACCGATGGAAATACGGAAAATACAAATGTAACATTAAATGATAAAGACAACAAAAATACTAGTGAAAATACAATACCAAAAACAGGTGTTACAGAAGATATTACAGTAATAGGTTTTATTGTTGTATGTGTTGGTTCTGCTGTATATGCATATAGAAAAGTAAGAAGTTATAATGTATAAAATTAAAGATAATAAAAGATAAAAAGATGATTTTTGTATAATGCAGAAATCATCTTTTTTTATGTTGTAGGTGAATCTTGATTGAACGTCATGTGAAATTAAAAAATAATATTTTTTTCAAAAAAGGATGCAAAAATATATTAATGTATGATACAATGTAACAAGTAAATTTTAAATAAAGGAGAGTGCAAATATGTCCGAAATAAAATACAAAAGAGTATTGTTAAAACTAAGTGGAGAAATGCTTGGAGGACAAGAAAAAAGGGGAATTGACATATCTGTTTTGGATGAGATAAGTAATCAGATAAAAAGAATGTTAGAAGCAAAAGCAGAAGTGGCAATTGTAATAGGTGCAGGAAACTTTTGGAGAGGTAAAAAAGAAGATGAAATAGAAAGAACAACATCAGATTATATAGGAATGTTGGGAACAACAATGAATGGATTAGCTTTACAAAGTCGATTGCAAAAAAATGGTATTGACGCAATATTACAAACTGCAATAAAAATGGAACCAGTAGCTGAGCAATTTTCTAGAAGAAGAGCTGTAGAATATTTAGAGCAAGGGAAGGTTGTTATTTTTGGAAGTGGAACAGGTAATCCTTACTTTACAACAGATACTGCAGCAGCTTTAAGAGCAGCAGAAATAAATGCTGATGCAATATTAGTTGGAAAAACAATAGATGGTGTATATTCAGATGATCCTAAAATTAACTCGGCAGCTATAAAATATGATAATATAACATATCAAGATATTTTAAATAAAGATTTAAAAGTAATGGATTTAACAGCAATATCTCTTTGCAAGGAAAACAATATACCATTAGTAGTATTTGCATTGCAAGAACCAGAAAACATTATTAAAGCCATTAAAGGCGAAAAAATAGGAACATTAGTAAATTAAGAAAGGAAAATGAATTTATGGAATTTAATGAATTTGAAGAAAGAATGGAAAAAACAATAAGTGTATTTGAGGAGAATTTATCAGAAATTAGAGCAGGAAGAGCAAATCCAGCAATCTTGAATAAGATAACAGTAAACTATTATGGAACAGCAACACCAATAAACCAAGTGGCAGGAATTTCTGTGCCAGAGGCAAGATTAATTGTTATACAACCATGGGATGTTAGCTTATTAAAAGAAATAGAAAAGGAAATTTTGAAAGCAGATATAGGAATTAACCCAAATAATGATGGAAAAGTAATAAGACTAGCATTTCCAGAATTAAATGAAGAAAGAAGAAAAGAAATCGTAAAAGATATAAGAAAATTAGCTGAGGAAGCTAAAATATCTATTAGAGCAATAAGAAGAGATGGCATAGATTCTGCAAAAACAAAACAAAAAAATTCTGAAATAACAGAAGATGATTTAAAAAATGCAGAGACACAAATGCAAAAATTAACTGATAAAAAAATAGAAGAAATAGAAAAAATATTAGAAAATAAAGAAAAAGAAGTAATGAGCATATAAAACAATTGGGAGGCAATTAATAATATGGAAAAAAATTTACCTAAACATATTGCACTTATAATGGACGGAAATAGAAGGTGGGCAAAAGAAAGAAACTTAGATATTAAGCAAGGACATTATGCAGGTGCAGAAAATTTAGAGAAGATTGCATTATATGCAAATAAAATTGGAATTAAATATATGACAGTATATGCTTTTTCTACAGAAAATTGGAAAAGGTCAGAGGCGGAAGTAAAAGGTTTAATGTTATTGCTAAAAGCATATGTAGAAAAAATGCTTGCAAAAACCAATTCGAATAATATAAAAATAAACATATTGGGAGATATTTCTAAATTGGATATATCACTTCAAAAAAGCATAAATAGAATATTAGACAAAACAAAAGAGAATACAGGGCTAACATTAAATATTGCTTTTAACTATGGTGGTAGAGATGAGATAGTTAAGGCTACACAAAAAATATCAGAAGAAGTAAAAAAAGGCAATATAAATGTAGAAGACATAGATGAGAAAATGGTTGGAGATTACTTATATACTAAGGGGCAACCAGATCCAGATATAATGATACGAACAAGTGGAGAATTAAGATTAAGTAATTTCTTACTTTGGCAACTAGCATATACAGAATTTGTATTTTTAAATAAGTACTGGCCAGATTTTAATGAAAAAGACTTGGACAATGCTGTAGAAGATTTTCAAAAAAGACATAGGAATTTTGGAGCAAACTAAAAAAGAAAGGTAAAATAACTATGAATTATAAAAGAGTTTTATCAGGAGTAATACTTTTTCCAATAATGGCAATTATTTTTATTTTTGGAAATACATATTTTGTAGATACTTTAATAAGTATTATAGCAATTATGGGATTATATGAATATTATAATGCATTTAAAACAAAAAATAAGCCTGTTGCAGTTATTGGATATATAGCAGCAGCAATGTTAGCAATTATTCATGTAATTCCTATTGACATAGCGTTAAAAGTAATTGCAGCAATAATACCAATATCTATATTAATATTATTTTTAAAAGTAATATTTAGTAATATGAAAACAAATATTAGTGATATATCAATTACTTTTTTTGGAATCTGCTATATAGTAATTTTTATAATGTTTATTCCGTTGATAAGAGAAAACCTAGCAAATGGTAAAATATTAATATGGTACGTTTTTCTTACTGCTTGGGGAACAGATATATTTGCATATGTAGTTGGAAAAAGAATAGGAAAACATAAATTTACCGAGGTAAGTCCCAATAAAACCATTGAAGGATGTATTGGTGGAGTGATAGGAGCAGTTCTTTTATCAATAGTATATACTATTGCATGTAATAAAATATGGAATTTACAAATAAATTATATTTTTATAACCGTAATAAGTGTTATACTTAGCATAATAGGTCAATTAGGAGATTTGGCGGAATCAAGTATAAAAAGATATACAGAAATAAAAGATACAAGTAACTTAATACCAGGACATGGAGGAATGTTGGATAGAATAGATAGTGTATTATTTATAGCACCTATTGCATACTTTTTATTATCATTTATTTAATTTTGGAGGTACGCTTTGATTAGTTTTTTAATAAATGCAATTAAAATAGTCTTTATCCTTGGCTTTCTTGTTTTTATTCATGAAGGTGGACATTTTATAATAGCAAAACTATGTAAGGTAAAAGTGAATGAATTTGCAATAGGCTTTGGACCAACAATATGGAGTAAGCAAGGTAAAGAAACAAAATATGCTTTAAGACTTATACCACTTGGTGGTTTTGTAAGTATGGAGGGAGAAGAAGAACGTTCTGAAGAAGAAGGTTCTTTTAGTAATGCCTCTATACCAAGACGTATAGCAATTGTTATGGCAGGAGGAACAGTAAATATAATTTTTGCACTAATTGTATATTTTAGTTTGATGTCTTTTACAGGTAATAATATATCTAATATTGTAGATACAACTATACCAGGTTATAGTGCAGAAATTTATGGAATAAAAAGTGGGGATAAGATTTTAAAAATAAATAATCATAAAATAAGAACAAAAAATAATTTAGATGAAGAAATTAGAAATTGCAATGGAAATGAACTAATAGTTGAGGTAGAAAGAAACGAAAATAAAATTGAATATAAAATTGTACCAACAGAAGAAAAATACAATTACACAGGTATTGCATTAAAATATATTGAAAACAGCCCTTCAACGGAAATACTAGCGGTACAAAAAGATAGTCCAGCGGAAAAAGGAGGACTAACAAGCGGAGATGTAGTTTTAAAAATAAATTCTATAGATGTAGAAAACGATGCAGAAAAGTTAGTAGAAAATATAAGCAAATCAGAAACAAACATAATACAATTTACTGTGCAAAGAAATAATGAAATTAAGGATTTTAATATAGAGGCAGAAGAAAAATTTAACTATTATTTAGGAATCAATTTAAAAATGGCAGAAAATAACTTTACTAACAATATTTATTATGCGTTTTGGAATACAGGTGATTTCTTATTTTCTATAATAGATAATTTAAAAATGCTATTTACAGGTAATGTAGCAGTAAATCAACTAATGGGTCCTGTTGGAATAGGAGAAGTAGTTGTTGAAACAAAGGGTATAAGCGAATTTGTAAACATATTGGCTTTAATATCTATTTCTTTAGGAGTAACTAATTTATTGCCATTCCCACCGCTAGACGGTGGAAAGGTAGTGATTTTATTAATAGAAGGAATTAGAAAAAAACCATTAAAAGAAAATGTTGAACTAAAAATACAAATGATAGGCTTTTGCATTTTGATAGGACTAAGTATTGTAGTAACATATAATGACATTTTAAGAATTTTTTAGACGAATTGATTTTTTAAAGACTATTAGAACAAGGTGAAAATAATGGAAAAAACGATTAAAGAAGTATTTAAGGACTATAATTCAAATAGTTTTGAGTTAAACGAAGCAAAAATAAAAACAGTTAATGTATTTAAAAAAACTGGAAGGATAGAGCTGATATTAATAGCAGAAAAACAAATAAAAATTTTGGATCTAATAGCATTTGAAAGATATTTAGAAAAAAGGTTTGGATTCAAAGAAACCATAATAAAAATAGAATATATTAAACTTCCACATTTTACAATAATAGAAGAATGGAAAAATATAATTGAATACATTGCATATAAGTATCCATTAGCAAAAGCATTGCTAAAAGGCAGTATAGTAAATGTAGATGGTAATAATGTAAATATCAATTTAGCTCTAAAAGGAAAAGACATATTAGAAACTAGACGATTTGATCAAATAATTGCAGAAACTATGATGAATTTATACAATCAAAAATGTAATGTGAAATTTGTAGAAAAGCCACTTGAAGATATAATGCTACATCTACAAGAACAAAACAAAAAATTAGAGGAAGAATATATCTTAACAATTAAAAATCAAGAAAAGGAAAGCAAGAAAGAAAAAATAGAGGAGAAAAAAGAAGAAATAAAAGAATCTCCTAAACAAGTTATAGAAGAGAAACAAGAAGAGAATAGCCCATTAATATATGGAAGAAGTGTAAAACTAAAGGAAACTTTAGTAAAAGTTGCAGATTTATCTGTTGATAGTGGACGTGTATTGTTAGATGGTGAAATACTAAATATAGATTCCAGAGAGCTTAAATCTGGCAAACTTTTAGCAATGTTTGATTTGTATGATGGAACAAGCACAATTACGTGCAAGGCTTTTTTGGAAAAAGAGAAAGCAAAGGAAATATTGGGAAAACTAAGTGGAGTCAGAGGTGTGAAAGTAGAAGGTACAGCACAATTTGACCCATTTGCAAAAGAACTTGGTGTTATTGCAAACACTATAATAGAAGGTAATGGAATTAAGCGCGAAAAAAGGGAAGACAATGCTCCTATAAAAAGAGTAGAATTACATATGCATACACAAATGAGCCAAATGGATGGAATGACTTCGGCAAAGGATTTGATAAAAAGAGCTGTAAAATGGGGAATGAAATCTATAGCGATAACAGATCATGGTGTTGTACAAGCCTTTCCAGAGGCACATAAATATTTGGAAAAAGACCATCCAGATATTAAAATTTTATATGGAGTTGAAGCATATTTAGCACCAGATAAAGTATCTCCAGTATCTTTTTCTAAAAATCAAAGTTTAGATAATACCACGTATTGTGTGTTAGACTTAGAAACTACTGGAATTTCTTTCAGAACAGAAAAAATAACAGAAGTCGGAATAATGAAAATAAGAAATGGAGAATTGCTTGATAGCTTTTCTTGTTTTGTTAATCCAGAAAAGCCAATACCCCAAAAAGTCGTTGAGGTAACTAACATTACAGATGATATGGTAAAAGATGCAGATACAATAGATAAAGTTTTACCTAAAGTGATTGAATTTATAGGAGATAGTGTTTTAGTAGCTCATAATGCAGACTTTGATATTGGATTTCTAAAATACAATGCAACAGCATTAGGATTAAAATTAAATAATACATACATAGACACTTTGAAGTTAGCAAAAGAATTATTTCCTCAGTATAAGAAATATAAGCTAGGTATTATTGCAGAAAATCTTGGTATAAAAGTTGATGTGGCACATAGAGCCTTAGACGATGTGGATACTACAGTAAAAGTTTTCAATATAATGTTAGATATGTTAAAAGAACAAGGAGTAAAAACATTAGATGACATTGACAAAAAAGAATCGGGAAAAGCAGATTATAAATCATTACAGACATATCATGCTATAATTATTGCGAAAGACTATGTAGGACTTAGGAACTTATATAAATTAGTTTCGTATTCACATTTAGATTACTTCTACAAAAAACCAAGAATATTAAAGTCTTTGTTTAAGAAATATTCTGAAGGATTAATATTAGGAAGTGCTTGTGAACAGGGAGAAATATACAGGGCAATTGTTGCAGGCAAGACAGATGAAGAAGTAGAAGAAATTGCAAATGATTATGATTATTTAGAAATTCAACCAAATGGCAATAATATGTTTATGGTTAGAAATGGAACTGTGGCAAACGTAGAAGCTCTACAAGAAATTAATAAAAAGATTGTAGAGATAGGAGAAAAACTACAAAAACCTGTTGTAGCAACATGTGATGTTCACTTTATGGATCCTCAAGATGAAATATACAGAAGAATATTAATGGCAGGACAAGGGTATGATGATGCAGATGAACAAGCTCCTTTATATTTAAGAACAACAGAGGAAATGCTTAAGGAATTTGAATATCTTGGCGAAGAAAAAGCATACGAAGTAGTAGTAACAAATACAAATAAAATTGCAGATATGTGTGAAAATATAAGCCCAATATCTCCAGAAAAATGTCCACCACATATTGAAGGTTGTGAGCAAACTATTAAAGATATAGCTTATAAAAAGGCACATGAACTATATGGAAATCCATTACCAGATATTGTAGAAGAAAGATTAAGCAAGGAATTGGATTCTATCATAAAAAATGGTTTTTCTGTTATGTATATTATTGCCCAAAAGTTAGTTTGGAAGTCAAATGAAGATGGATATATAGTAGGTTCAAGAGGTTCTGTTGGTTCATCATTTGCGGCATATGCAACAGGAATAACAGAGGTAAATTCTTTACCACCACATTATAGATGCCCAAAATGTAAACATTCTGATTTTACAGATTATGGATATGCATGTGGATATGATTTGCCAGATAAAGATTGTCCGGAATGTGGCGTTAAAATGGTAAAAGATGGAATAGACATACCATTTGAAACCTTCTTGGGATTTAATGGGGATAAGGAACCAGATATAGACTTAAATTTTTCAGGTGAATATCAAGCTAAGGCACATAGATATACAGAAGTAATATTTGGCAAAGGAACAACATTTAAAGCGGGAACAGTAGGTACAGTAGCAGATAAAACTGCATATGGATATGTAAAAAAATATTATGAAGAAAGAGGAATACCTGTTAATAATGCAGAAGTATTAAGGATAGCACAGGGATGTACAGGAATAAAAAGAACAACTGGACAACATCCAGGAGGAATCATAGTTGTTCCAAAAGGAAGAGAAATATATGAATTTACACCTGTTCAACATCCAGCTGATGATCCGAATTCGGATATAATAACAACACATTTTGACTATCACTCAATAGATCAAAACCTTTTAAAACTGGATATATTAGGCCATGATGATCCAACAATGATAAGAATGTTGTATGATTTAACAGGAATTGATCCAACTAAGGTTCCGCTTGACGATAAGGAAACAATGAGCATATTCAGTTCTACAAAGGCATTAGGAGTAACACCAGAGCAAATACATAGTGAAGTAGGTAGTTATGGTGTACCAGAATTTGGAACTAAATTTGTAAGAGGAATGCTTGTAGATACTAAGCCTACAACATTTGACGAGTTGATACGTATATCTGGATTGTCTCATGGTACAGATGTATGGCTTGGAAATGCACAAAGCCTTATAGAAGAAGGAACCGTAACACTGAATGAAGCTATATGTTGTCGTGATGATATAATGATATATCTAATAAAAAAAGGAGTACCTCCAAATCATGCATTTAAAATAATGGAAACAGTGCGTAAAGGAAAGGCATTAAAAGACCCAGCTAAATGGGCAGAATATGTTGCAATGATGAAAGAAAACAAAGTACCAGAATGGTATATAAAATCATGTGAGAAAATTAAATATATGTTTCCTAAAGCACACGCAGCAGCTTATGTAACAAATGCCTTTAGGATAGCATGGTTTAAAGTGCATGAGCCAAAAGCTTATTACACAGCATTTTTCACAATAAGAGCAGACGAATTTGATAGTGATGTTATGTGTTATGGCAAAGAAAAAGTAAAGAATAAAATGAAAGAAATAGATTTACAGGGGAATGCGGCAACTACGAAAGATAAAAATATGTATGCAATACTAGAATTGGTACTTGAAATGTATGAAAGAGGAATAAACTTTTTACCAATTGACTTATACAAATCACATTCTACAAAATTTCAAATAGAGGATGAGGGAATTAGGCCTCCATTAAATAGTGTACCTGGATTGGGAACTGTAGCAGCTCAAGGTATAGAAACAGCTAAAAAAGATGGCAAGTTTATGTCTATAGATGATATGAAAATACGTTCTAAAATAGGTAATTCTGTTGTGGAATTATTAACTAAAATGGGATGCTTAAAGGGAATGAGTCAAAGTAACCAAATGAGTTTGTTTGGATAAAATAAGGAGAAGAAGATGCTAAATATAGAAGAAATATTTACAGTTAAGAATATAGTAATATATTTAATAAGCATTAATATAGTTACTTTTTTAGCAATGTTTATAGATAAAAAAAGGGCAGAAAAAGGAGAATGGAGAATAAAAGAATCAACCTTATTGGGATTGGCAATGTTGGGAGGCTCAATAGGTGGAATTACGGGAATGTATGTTTTTAGACACAAAACAAAAAAACTAAGATTCTCAGTGGGATTTCCTGTAATATTAATAACAGAAATTGTACTGGCAATTTATTTTGTGATTAATATGTAAACTCAACTCAATTCTACGGTTTTCATAAACAAACGACAAAAATCGACTGTGAATAAATAATGAAAATAAAGTGCCTATTTGTAGTTATTCACAGACTTATCCACATTATCCACAGTATTACAAAAGTCATATTTTGTAAACTAATTTGTAATAATAGTGTAACATAAGACAAAAAATGTAATAAAATGGAAATAAGAACGTAAAATTATTGTTGACTTTTGACTGATAAATTGGTAGAATTTATTAAGTTATATAAAGAGAGGAAGTATGCAAGATGGCTGATTTAACAATGGATAAGATAGTTAGTTTATGTAAAAATAGAGGATTCATTTTTCAAGGGTCAGAAATATATGGTGGATTAGCAAACACATGGGATTATGGACCTCTGGGAGCTAGATTAAAGAATTCAATTAAAGATACTTGGAGAAAAAGATTTGTTCAAGAAAGAAAAAGCAGTTATGAAATAGATGCGGACATACTAATGCATCCAAGAGTATGGGAGGCTAGTGGACATGTTGCAGGCTTTTCAGATCCACTATTAGACTGTAAAGAATGTAAAACAAGACATAGAGCAGATAATTTAATAAGCGACTTTAATCCAGATGCACATGCAGAGGGAATGACACAGGAAGAAATGCTAGCATATATTAATGAAAATAAAATTCCATGCCCAAAATGTGGTAAATGCAATTTTACAGATATAAGACAATTTAATTTAATGTTTCAAACATGTAGAGGTGTAACAAACGACAGCAAAAGTACCATATACTTAAGACCGGAGAATGCACAGGGAGAATATGTTAATTTCTTAAATGTTCAAAGATCAACAAGAGCTAAACTACCATTTAGTATTGCTCAAATAGGTAAAGCATTTAGAAATGAAATTACACCCGGAAACTTTATATTTAGAACAATTGAGTTTGAACAAATGGAATTCCAAACATTCTGTAAAGAAGGCTCAGATGAAGAAATATACAACTATTTTAAAGAATATGGAAAAAAATACTACATGGATTTGGGCTTACCAGAAGAAAAACTAAGATTCCATGATCACGAGAAACTAGTTTTTTATGCTAAAGCAGCTTGTGATATTGAATATTTATTTCCTTCAATTGGTTGGGGCGAAATAAATGGAACTCATAATAGAACAAATTATGATTTATCAAGACACCAAGAGTTTTCTGGAATAAAACAAGAATATCTGGATCCAGAAACAAACGAGAAATTTATTCCATACATAATAGAGTCTACATATGGTTTAGATAGAACTGTATTAGCAGTATTATGCCAAGCATATGAAGAGGAAGAAATTGCAGAAGGAGATGTAAGAACTGTTCTGCATTTGCACCCAGCAATTGCTCCATATAAAATGGCAATATTACCATTATCTAAAAAATTAAGTGATAAAGCAAATGATTTATATACAAAACTTTCTAAGAAATTTATGTGCGACTATGACGAAGCAGGAAGTATAGGAAAAAGATATAGAAGACAAGACGAAGTTGGAACACCTTATTGTATAACGGTTGACTTTGATACATTGGAAGACAATACTGTAACAATAAGAGATAGAGATACAATGGAGCAAATAAGAATAAACATAAATGAAATAGAAAATTGGATGAAAGATAAATTCGATTTTTAATAACATTCTAAAGAAAAGTGAGGAAATTATATTGGAAGAGAAAAATACAGCAAATGCAAAACCTAAAATATCTTTTATGAAAAATGTTTTAATACTTATGTTTTCAGAAGTAGCCGTAAAAGTTATGGGACTTATTTATAAATTAGTAATAACTAATATTGAAGGATTTGGAGACACAGGGTTAGGCTATTATTCATCTGGTTACCAAATATACTCTTTATTATTAGCATTGTGCTCTATTGGAATTCCATCTGTAGTAAGCAAACTAGTATCGGAAAGACTGGCAATAAATGATAATGCAGGAGCGCAAAGAATTTTTAAAATAACTATGAAATTGTTTGCTGGAATAGGTTTATTCTTTTCTGTGACATTATTTTTATTTGCAGATTTAATAGCAACTAAAATACTAAATGTTCCGGATGTTAGTTATGTTTTAAAAGTACTTGCACCAGCAATAGTATTTGTTGCCGCATCTTCAGTATTTAGAGGTTATTTCAATGCACAAAGCAATATGAAACCAGCTAGTGTTTCCTACACATTGGAACAGTTTTTAAACTGTGTTTTAAGCATTACATTTGTGTATGCACTTATAGGCAAAGACGCATATATAATGGCTGCAGGAGGAAATCTATCAACAACGATATCTGTTATATTAACTTTTGTTTACATCTTTATATATTATAAAAGACATAAAATTAAGTATGCAGAAGAAGAATTAAAGAATTCTCCAGAATATAACAAAACAAGTAAACAATTGTTAAAAGCAGTATTAGCCTTTTCAATTCCTATTACAATAGGCTCTATAATATCAGTTATAACTTCTGTAATAGATACAACAACTGTTAGTAACTGTATACAAATAGCTTATTCGGGAATAATAAATAGTAAAGAGGCATTAGAACAATTGGCGATGCAAAAAGCGGGAATACTTTCAAAAGTAGACACATTAGTAAATTTACCGATTGCAATAAATATAGCGCTTTCTACGGCGTTGTTACCGGCAATTTCACATTCAGTGGCGCAAAAAGATTTTGATACTACAAATAAAAGATTATCTTTTTCTGTATTTATATCAATTCTAATTATAATACCATGTGCAATTGGCTTTATAGTTTTAGCAGAGCCAATATTAAAATTGATATACCCATCTGCTTCTGATGGAGCCTGGGTTTTAAGACTTGCATCTATTTCTATGATATTTATAGCATTAAGCCAAACTATAAATAGTGGACTGCAAGGGCTTAGCAAAGTTTACATACCAGCAATTGCCTTGGCTGTTGGAGCTGCGGTTAAACTTATTTTGAACGTTATTTTAATAAGTAATCCTTCAATAAATATATATGGAGCTCCAATAAGCTCTATAACATGCCAAATAATAGCATTTTGCATATCATATACATCATTAAAAAAATCTATAAAATTAAATATGGATTTTAAAAGAAATGTACTTAAACCAATCCTGGCTGGCCTAATTATGGGACCTGTAGTGTCTTTAAGTAATTATGGATTAAACCTAATTACTGGTCAAACAATTTCTACATTAATATCTATATTAATAGGTGTTGCTGTATATATAATATCGGTATTATTATTAAAAATATTAACAAAAGAAGATATATTTATGCTTCCTTTTGGAGCAAAGATATACAATATATTAGAAAAAAAGAAAATATATATGTAAATTAAACTAGAAGAGGAAAAATATAATGGAGAAGATTAAATATTTGTTTAAAAGAATATTAAAATTAGACTATTCAAATATGATAAAAATAGCAAAGGCCGTTTCAAAAAAGACTAATAAAAATCTTTTGTTTATCTTATTTGATATGACAAAATGTGGACTAAAATATCAAGCAGGATATTACGACTATCAAGAATTTGAATTTTATAACCTAAATAAAGAACAAAGGGAAACATATTTAACAAGAGGAAAAAATAATGAAATAATTAAGAAATTCAATGATAAATCAAAATTTTATATATTTGATAATAAAGAAGAAATGTATAAGATTTATAACAAATTTCTAAAAAGACAATGGATGGTTTTAAATGAAAATAATTATAATGATTTTCTTGACTTTTTTAAACAAAATAAAGTAATTATAGTTAAACCGATAGATGGCGAAGGTGGCAAGGGAATTGAAAAATATGAATATATAAATGATGAAGAATCTAAAATAGTATATAGTAGTTTATTATTTAAGAAACAATTATTGGTGGAGCAATGTATAAAACAACATCCAGATATGAATAAACTTTATAACAAATCTGTAAACACATTAAGGATGTTTACATTTTATAAGGATGGACAAGCGTACTTTTTACAAGCAATACTAAAAGTTGGAAATGGTGGTGTAGTAGATAATTTTTCAAGTGGTGGAATGTACACTTATGTAGATGACGAGGGAACTGTTTATGCAGAAGCAATTGACCAAATGGATAATAAGTATTATAAACATCCAATATCAAATGAAACTATAGTAGGCTTTAAAGTACCTATGTTCAAAGAGGCTGTGAGCATGGTAAAAGAAGCAGCTAAGGTGGTACCAGAAATGGGATATATCGGATGGGATGTAGCAATTTCAGAGGATGGACCTGTATTAGTAGAGGGGAATTGCTATCCTGGAGTTTTCCAAGTAAAACCAAGTTTAGTAGAAAAAAAAGAAGGAATAATACCAAAATATAATAAAGTTATGCAAATTTTTGGAAACTGTTATAATGCTAATAACTCAACCATACAAAGGGACAATTTTAATTGACCATCCTATGAGGGATAAACTATATTTAATGAAATTTAAAAAAAATATTTACTTTTTTTACATTTTTGGATATAATATTGATGTTTCAAATTATTTGAGATATCAATTTTATTTATGATTTTATTTTTTCAATAAAATATAAAAATTTAATAGGAGGTTTTTTATGAGTCACAAGTATGTTTACTTATTTAAAGAAGGAAATGCAGGCATGAGAGAACTACTAGGTGGAAAAGGTGCAAATTTAGCAGAAATGACAAACTTAGGATTACCAATACCACAAGGATTTACAGTTTCAACAGAAGCTTGTACAAAATATTATGAAGATGGAGAAAAAATTTCTAAAGAAATTGAAGAAGAAATCTTTGAAAATCTAAAAAAATTAGAAGAAATTACGGGAAAAACATTAGGAGATGTAGAAAATCCTTTATTAGTATCTGTACGTTCAGGAGCTAGAGCATCTATGCCTGGAATGATGGATACAATATTAAACTTAGGTTTAAATGATAATGTTTTAAAGGGAATGGCAGAAAAAAATGAAAGATTTGCATATGACAGCTACAGAAGATTTATTCAAATGTTTAGTGATGTTGTTATGGAAATACCAAAACCATTCTTTGAAAAAATAATAGATAAAAAGAAAGAAGAAAAAGGTGTTAAACTAGATACAGAATTAACAGCAGAAGATTTAAAAGACTTAGTTGCACAATTTAAAGCAATATATAAAGAACAAAAAGGTGAAGATTTTCCTCAAGATTCAAGAGTTCAATTAATGGAAGCTGTAAAAGCCGTATTCAGAAGTTGGAATAATGCAAGGGCAATAACATATAGAAGATTAAATGATATACCAGGAAGCTGGGGAACAGCTGTTAACGTACAAGAAATGGTATTCGGAAATATGGGAGATGACTGTGGAACAGGTGTTGCATTTACACGTAACCCAGCTACAGGAGAAAATAAATTATTTGGTGAATACTTAATGAATGCACAAGGTGAAGACGTTGTTGCAGGTATAAGAACACCACAACCTATAGAACAATTAAAAGAAACAAACCCAAAAGCATATGAAGATTTTGTTATGTATTCTCAAAAATTAGAAAAACATTACAAAGATATGCAAGATATGGAATTTACAATTGAAAGAGGAAAACTATTCTTCTTACAAACAAGAAATGGTAAAAGAACTGCAAATGCTGCATTACAAATAGCTGTTGATTTAGTAAATGAAGGAATGATAACAGAAAAAGAAGCTGTTTTAAGAGTAGAACCAAATCAATTAGATCAATTATTACATCCAAATTTTGATCAAGCTGCATTAAAAGCTGCAAAAGTAGTTGCTAAAGGTTTAGCTGCATCACCAGGTGCTGCAACAGGAAAAGTAGTATTTACAGCAGATAAAGCTGTTGAAATGTATGAAGCAGGAGAGAAAGACCTTATATTAGTTAGATTAGAAACATCTCCAGAAGATATTGATGGAATGAATGTATGTCATGGTGTTCTTACAGTTCGTGGAGGTATGACATCACATGCTGCAGTTGTTGCACGTGGTATGGGAACTTGCTGTGTAGCAGGTTGTGGAGAAATAATTGTAAATGAAGAAGAAAAATATTTCACATTACCTGATGGCAGAAAAGTTGCAGAAGGAGAATGGATTTCACTAGATGGATCAACAGGAAACGTATATGGGGAAAGAATAGAAACAGTTCCTGCATCAGTTTCTGGAAACTTTGCAAAATTAATGGGATGGGCAGATCAATACAGACAATTAAAAGTTAGAACAAATGCAGATACACCAAGAGATGCTAAACAAGCATATGAATTTGGAGCTGAAGGTATAGGATTATGTAGAACAGAGCATATGTTCTTTGCACCAGATAGAATTGCCGCAATAAGAGAAATGATAGTATCTAAAACTCCAGAACAAAGAGCAAAAGCTTTGGCGAAAATACTTCCAATGCAAAGAGGAGACTTTGAAGGATTATATAAAGAAATGAAAGGTTACCCTGTAACAATAAGATTCTTAGATCCACCTTTACATGAGTTTGTTCCACATGATGATGAAGATATAAGAGCATTAGCAAAAGAAATGGGATTAACATTTGAAGAATTAAAAAATATAGTAGAAGGATTACATGAATTTAACCCAATGATGGGACATAGAGGATGTCGTCTTGCTGTAACATATCCTGAAATTGCAGAAATGCAAACAAGAGCTGTTATAGAAGCTGCTATAAATGTAAATAAAGAAGGAATGAATGTTGTTCCAGAAATAATGATTCCATTAGTAGGAGAAGTTAAAGAGTTAAAATACGTTAAAGATATAGTTACTAGAGTTGCAGACGAAGTAATTAGAGAAGCAGGAGTAGAACTAAAATATCTAGTTGGAACAATGATTGAAATACCAAGAGCAGCATTAACAGCTGATGAAATAGCAAAAGAAGCTGAATTCTTCTCATTTGGTACAAATGACTTAACACAAATGACATTTGGATTTAGCCGTGATGATGCAGGTAAATTCTTAGGAGATTACTATGCAAAGAAAATATATGAATCAGATCCATTTGCTAAATTAGACCAAGTAGGTGTTGGAAAATTAGTAGAAATGGCTGCAAAGATGGGAAGAGCAACAAGACCAGATATTCACTTAGGAATATGTGGCGAGCATGGAGGAAACCCCGCATCAGTTGAATTCTGCCAAAGAGTAGGATTAGACTATGTATCTTGTTCACCATACAGAGTGCCAATCGCAAGATTAGCTGCTGCACAAGCCGCAATAAAATATCCTAGATAAATAGCCAAAAAGGACGTAAATATTACGTCCTTTTAGTATTATTAAAGTAATCTATAAAAAATGTAGGAGCGATTTTAATCGCCCGCACTTTGAAGATTCTAAACCTCTATTTTACATTTAAAGTTCTATTTTAGGTTCATACATTTCTAACCACATATTAACTTGGCACAAATAGGCCATAAGCTGAGGTCCTGTCATCAACTGTCCAAACCATGGTCTAGAAAATGATTTTCCATCTGTATTTAAAATCTCCCAAACATATTCTTTATTAAATAAAGTATTAATAGGAGCATCAGGCTGTTTCATTATATTGGTAAGCATTTCTTTTACTTTGTTTAAATATGTTGGGTTATGGGTTTTAGGATAAGGACTTTTCTTTCTATCAACTATTTCAGAAGGTAAACTATCTTTCATAATATATCTTAACAATCCCTTTTCTCTACCATTTAAAGCTTTTATTTCCCAAGGAATGTTCCATACATATTCTACAATTCTATAATCACAAAACGGAACTCTCATTTCAAATCCATTATACATACCCATTCTATCAGCACGTTCCAATAAAGTTTGCATAAACCAATTTAAAGTCAAATGAGAGATTTTCTTTTTTTCTAATGTTTCTTTAGAGTCACTACCAATTAAACTTACTTCATTAAGGCTTTCATTATATCTATAATCAATATATGCTTTTAAATCTACTTTTTCACTAATTTGGTTATTAAGCAAAGTCTGTCTTTCTTGTATTGCAATAGACCAAGGGAATGTATTACTACTTAAAGCATCTTCTCTAAAGAACCATGGATAACCAGCAAAGATTTCATCTGCACATTCGCCAGTAAGGGCAATAGATGCTTCTGGTTTTACATTTTTGCAAAATAATAATAATGAAGAATCTATGTCGGCCATTCCAGGAACATCACGAGCAATCATTGCCGCTTCTAGAGCATCTGCTAATTCAGGAGTATCTAAAACTATGTTGTGATGTTCTGAATATAGCCTTTTACTCATTAATTCTATATAGTAATTATCTGAATTGGGCTGAAAATCGCTTTTAACAAAGTTCTTATCATTATCCACATAATCTACCGAATACGTATCTAATGGCTTTAAATCATTAACCTTATAATAATTTGCGGCATATAAGGAAATAATACTAGAGTCTAATCCACCAGAAAGAAAAGAGCATACTGGTAAATCGGAAACTAGTTGTTTTTTTATACTATCTTCTAACAAATACTTTATGGTTTCGCAAGTTTTACCTAAACTGTCAGTATGAGGCTTGCTTATCAACTTCCAATAACTTTTAGAATGGAAACCTCCATCGCTATAAATACCATAGTGTGCAGGTTTTATCTCATAAATATCTTTAAAAACGGTTACTCCTGGAGTGTGAGCTGGACCAATTCCAATTAATTCACATATTCCCATGGAATCCATTTTGGGATTAACATTAGGAAACTGAAACAATGCTTTAATTTCCGAAGCGAAAACAAAAGTATTATTTATAATTGTATAATAAAAAGGCTTGATGCCAAAATGATCTCTAGCAATGAATAGAGAATTTTGATTTTTGTCAAAAATAGCAAAAGCAAAAACACCATTTAATTTATTAACAAAACTTTCTCTAAAATGAATATAACCTTTTAAAATTACCTCTGCATCAGAATTTGTAGAAAAACAGAAATCATATTGTTCAAGTTCAAGTTTTAATTCCTTCAAATTATAAATGTTTCCATCATACACAATAACATATGTATTTCCCTCAAAATTAAAACTTATGGGTTGATTGTCGCCACATAAAATAGTTCTAAAACCTAAAGCAATATTGTCACCAATATAGTACCCGTCTTTGTCAGAACCTCTATGCATAAGTTTATTATTCATATTCATCAAAATCTCCTGTGAATTCATAATTTTTTCTTTGACGTTAAAAAATCCTACAATACCACTCATTTTACAAAATCCTTTCAAAAATATCTATAAATATTATATGCAATAAAAATAGATTGTATGTCTGTTACAAAAAAAGGAACGTCCCTAAAGTGACAAAATTTGTTGCTTAATTTTGTTTTTATATGTATAATATACACGAGGTGAATATAAGCAATGGTTATAGGAATAGAGGGTTTGGTCGGTGCTGGTAAAACTTCTATATGTAGAGAACTTTTAAATATAATTCCAAATGCTGTATTACTGCATGGTGGAAATTTATATAGAGCAATTGTCTATGCTTTACTACAAGAGGAAAAAAATATTTTAAAATTAAAATTCAAATTAAAAAAAATAGATATAAAAAGATTAATGGAGAAGTACAAAATTGACATTAAGATGGAAAATAATGAGTCTGTTGTATATATAGATGGAATAAAAATAAGCGAAGAGGAACTGCAATCTAAAGCTTCATCATTGGCTGTTTCTATAGTTGCTGGTTTGGCAGATAATACGAGATTATTTGAATATGCAAAAGAATATATAGATAATTTAAAGTCAGAGTATAATGTTATAGTATCTGGAAGAGCTCTAATGGAGATATATCCTAAACAGGATTATCATATTTTTATTACAGCAGATTTAGAGGAACGTGTAAAAAGAAAATGCATACAATATAACGGATATGAAATAGAAAAAGAAGTGAGAAAAAATATAATTAAAAGGGATAAATTACAAAAGTTAGCAGGATTTTATAAAATATATCCTAATACAATTACTGTTGATGTGACAGAGTGTAAAAGCGCAAAAGAATCAGCTGAGAAAGTATATAGTATATTTTGTGAAGAAGGAGTAAAAAATAATGGAGTACATTAATAATAAATTAGAAGAATTTAAAAGATATATAAAAGCTAAAAATGTTGCAATAATAGGATTAGGAGTAAGTAATATACCATTAATAAATTACCTATATAATTTAGGTGCCATAATTACTGTATTTGACCAGAAAACTGAAGCAGAGTTGAATGAAGAAGCATTGGAAAATGTAAAAGCAAAAGGATTTAATATAATTACGGGAAAAGAATGTTTAAAGGAAGTACAAGGATTTGACATTATATTTCGTTCTCCTAGTGCTCTTCCAACAATTCCCGAATTAGTTGAAGAGGTTGAAAGAGGTGCTATACTAACATCAGAAATAGAGATGCTTTTAAAATTAGCCCCTTGCAAAGTAATTGGAGTAACTGGAACAGAGGGAAAGACCACAACTACTTCTATCATTGCCGATATTATAAAAAAAGCAGGATATAATTGCTACTTAGGTGGTAACATTGGTAAACCTATATTTGTGGAAATAGACAATATAAAACCAGAAGATGTTATTGTTATAGAACTAAGTAGTTTTCAATTAATGGATATGGATGTGAGTCCAGAAATTTCAATAGTAACCAATATATATCCAGATCATCTAAATGTACATAAATCATATGAAGAGTATCAAGATGCTAAGAAAAATATTTTTAAATATCAGACTGAAAATGGACTTTTAATTTTGAATAAGGATAATGATATTACATATAGTTTTAGTAAGGAAGCCAATGGCAAAGTTATATTATTTAGTAGCAAGGAAAAATTGGAAAATGGATACATATATGATAGAGATGATGAAACAATAAAGTTTTGTAAAGACGGAATAAGAAGACATATACTAAAAAGAACAGATATAAAATTAAGAGGCATACATAATTACGAAAATATTTGTGCAGCATTAGCTGCTACTGCTCCTTTAGTAAGCATAGAAAAGCAAACAGAAGCAATAAAATCATTTAATGGTGTTGAACATAGACTAGAATTTGTAAGAGAATTAGACGGAGTAAAATACTACAATGATTCAATAGGAACGAGTCCAGCAAGTACAATAGCAGGATTAAATGCATTTGACGAAAATATTATTTTATTAGCTGGTGGTTCAGATAAAGGATTAGATTACAAAGAGGTTGGAGAAAATATTGCTAGAAAGGTTGGAATATTAATTTTAACCGGTCCGACAGCAGAAAAAATAGAAGATGCAACTTTAAAAGCAAAAAATGGAGAAAATGTAAAAATATATCACTGCGAAAACTTAAAAGAAGCAGTAGAATTATCTAAAAATGTTTCTACACCAGGTGATGTAGTACTTTTATCTCCAGCAAGTGCTAGTTTTGATGCGTTTAAGAACTTTGTAGAAAGAGGTATTAAATTTAAAGAATTAGTAAATAATCTTAAATAGTAACTAATTTTATTAATAATACATATTATATCTTGAATAAAAAAGGAGGTATAATATGTATTATTCTAATTATGAAGACTATATGAGAATGGTTTTAGGCTACCCGATGGAAAATACCAATTCTACATATAGAAATGATAATAATTGGTATTCTGCACAAAATAATGTAAATTCTTTAATATCTAATCCCGAAGAGCTTTATCCAGAAATATATAGAAAAATAAATCCTGCAGTATGTCAAATGTGTGATAAAAATGTTGAGCCATTAACTAAAGAATTATTAGAACAGATGACGGAACAAATATATAATACAGTTGAAGGAGATGTTAATACAGTAGTAAATATAAATGTAGAAGCGGGAAAAAGAGTAGACAATAGAGGAATAAAGGAACCTGCCAAAGCAGAAGTTAGAGAAAAAAGACAAAGAATAAATAATCCGCTTCTAAGAGATTTAATAAGAATATTAATATTAAATAGAATTTTAGGAGGAAATCGTCCGCCAATGCCACCTCCACGACCACCATTTCCAGGAGGGCAAGGAAGACCACCAAGAATGCCATTTACAAATAATCCATATGTAATTTAAAAAAATTTCCAATATATGCAAAATATCTTTGCATATATTTTTTTTATTTGTTAATAATAATATTATTATTTCTCATAAATTTATGAAAGGTGGTATATTATGAAAGTAAGAGAATGTATGTGTAATAATGTTACATGGGTAAAACCTACTGATTCTGTATGTAATTGTGCAAAATTAATGAGCAATAATCATATTGGATGTATTCCAGTATGCGACGATTCACAAAACGTAGTTGGAATAGTTACAGATAGAGATATAATACTAAGAGGTGTGGCTTGTGATAAAGATGCAAAAAATACGCCTATAAGTGAAATAATGACTTGCAAAGTTTGTTCTTGCACACCAGACACTCATGTAAAAGAAGCGGAAAATATGATGAAAGAAAATCAAATACGCAGAATACCCGTTATGGAAAATAATAAAATAGTTGGAATACTTACATTGGGTGATTTAGCTGCAAATCCTGATGTAAATAATTCGGAAGTTACAAACACATTAGAGGATATTTGTAATTGCAATAAGAAAAATGCAGAATAGAAGTATTGATTTATGGGTAAGAACCTTTACTTGCCCATAAATCAATAAATAATGCAAAAGGAGTACATATATGGTAATAGATATGAATTATTGGAGAAAAGTAATAAAAAGAATATTTATTTTCTTTTTAACAATAATAGGGGTATGGTTAGGCTTTAAATTGTCGGTATTTTATATGCCATTTTTAATTGCTTTTATTATATCCTTACTTTTAGAACCAATTATAAAAGTGTTGATGAGAAAAACTAAATTAAAGAGAAAGACAAGTGCTATTATTGTTTTTATTTTAGCGTTTTCTATAATAATAGGATTGCTTACATGGGGAATAGCGACACTTATCTCGGAAATTTCAAATATATTAGGAAATATTAATCAATTTTTAGATAAGGGATATTCCTTTATACAAAGTACAATAAAAAGTTTTAATTTTGAAAAAATTCAGATATCAGAACAAGTGAAAGCCACATTGCAAAGTTCTGCAACCGAGTTCTTAGGAACAATTACAGAGTGGGCCCAAAATGTATTAACATCAGCAATGGGCTTTATAACGTCTATCCCAACAATAGGCATATATGTTGTAATTACCTTTTTAGCTTTATATTTTATATGTGTAGATAAGGTATATATGTTGGATCAATTAGAGCATCATCTACCCAAAACATGGGTAAAAAAAATAGGTATTCATATAAGAGAATTGATAAAAACATTAGGCAGATATTTAAAAGCACAGGCAATCTTAATTTTAATTTCTTTTGTTATATCTCTAATTGGACTGTATATATTTCATTTTATGGGGTGGGGAATAAAGGTACCGCTGATTGCTGCATTGGGGATAGGATTTGTTGATGCTTTACCAATATTTGGCTCTGGAACTGCTATGTTACCATGGGCAGTATGGTGTGCAGTAAATGGAAACTTGAAATTGGCTATTGGATTACTAGTTTTATGGGCAATTATGAGTATAGTAAGGCAATTCATAGAGCCAAGAATAGTAAGCGGACAGATAGGGATACATCCAATATTTACTTTAATAGCAATGTATACTGGTTTCAAAATTCTGGGAATAATAGGAATGCTATTAGGACCAATAATATTAATAGTATTAGAAAATATATTTGCAACAATGATAGATGACGGAGTATTTAAATCTATTTTTGATAGATAAAACCACCTCTACAAAACTGTAGAAGTGGTTACAAAATTATCATCTGGTGGATATACATACTCTTCAGAAGGATTAGATGCTTTATTTATTTTGGTAATCTTAATAACTGGAATTTCTCCATGGTAATTGCCTTTGGTAATTGTTCCTTCTATTTCTATCCATTCATTGTCTGCATAATTTTTAATTTCTGGGGAGGAACATAAAAAACCAACTACTACAGCTTTATAATCTGAAGAAATTATCATATTTCTGCCAAGAACAAATTGATCTTCTGAAAAATCATATAATCTGTAAACAAAACCTGTAAATTTAATATTTTGACCAACGTATAGGTCTAAATTATCATGAACATTTTTTAAAACATTAGTATAGTTAGAACTATTTAATTCATACAACTCACATTTTTTCAAGGAATCATTTGTTTTAAATGTACTTTTACTTACAAGAGTGAAACAAACGTATATAATAAGCAAAGAAATTGTTACTATAAGTATTCCTAAAATCGTTTTAGAGATTTTATCTCCATTTAATTTAAAATTATAAATAAACATTACAAATCCCCTTATATATAAAATTTTCTTAGTAAATAATTATGTTTTAAAAGTAAATATATGCTATAAAAGACTAAATTTAATTTGTAAATTATGGATGGCTTTGATATTAATGCTAGACTTTTAGGACGGTTTGTGATATATTATGATAGATAATAAATAGGAAGGAAGTATAATAAGAATATGTTCGGAAAAATTTTTAAAAGCTACAGTGAAAAAGAAGTAAAAAGGATTATGCCAACAGTTGAAAAGATTAATGAATTAGAGCCTGAAATTTCTAAATTATCTGACTCGGAATTGAGAAATAAAACAAATGAATTTAAAGATAAATTAAAAAATGGTAGTTCATTAAATGATATATTACCAGAAGCTTTTGCAGTTTGTAGAGAGGCTTCAAAAAGAGTATTAGGAATGAGACATTTTGATGTTCAATTAATAGGAGGAATTATATTACATCAAGGAAGAATAGCAGAAATGAAAACAGGTGAAGGTAAAACTTTAGTTGCTACATTACCTGTATATTTAAATGCTTTAACAGGCGAAGGAGTGCATGTTGTTACTGTTAATGATTATTTGGCTAAAAGAGATAGTGAATGGATGGGAAAATTGTATAGATTTTTAGGTTTATCGGTTGGCTTAGTTATATCTGGAATGAATCCAAAAGCTAAGAAGGAAGCATATGCGTGTGATATTACTTATGGCACTAACAATGAATATGGTTTTGACTATTTAAGAGATAATATGGTTATATATAAAGATCAACTTGTTCAAAGAAAATTGAATTTTGCAATAGTTGATGAGATTGATAGTATTTTAATTGATGAAGCACGTACTCCTCTTATAATTTCTGGTAGAGGAAAGCAATCATCGGATTTATACAAAAAAGCTGATAAATTTGTAAGAAAGTTAATCCCAAAAGTTATAGTAGAAGAAGATGCAAAAAACTTTGTACAAGCAGAGGATAACGAGAATTATGACTATATAGTAGACCTAAAAGCAAAATCAGCTTCGCTAACACAAAAGGGTATAAAAAAAGCTGAAGAAGAATTTGGATTAGAGAATTTTAATGATATAGAAAATTCTGAAATTGTTCATAATGTAAATCAAGCTCTTCGTGCACATGGTGTTATGAAGAAAGATATTGATTATATTGTTAAAGATGGTGAAGTTTTAATTGTTGACGAATTTACAGGACGTATTATGTATGGTAGAAGATATAACAATGGATTACATCAAGCTATAGAAGCAAAAGAAAATGTAAAAATAGCAGATGAATCTAAAACACTTGCAACAATAACATTCCAAAACTATTTTAGAATGTATAGTAAATTATCTGGTATGACAGGTACTGCTATGACAGAAAAGGATGAATTTGAAGAAATATATAAATTGGATGTTATTGCGATACCTACAAACAAAGAAATGATTAGAAAAGATAATTCTGATATTATATTCAAAAATGAAAATGGTAAATTTAGAGCAGTTATAAATGATATCAGGCAAAGTCATGAAAAAGGTCAACCAGTTTTAGTTGGTACAATTTCGATAGAAAAATCCGAAAAATTAAGTGAACTATTAAGAAAAGAAGGAATAAAGCACGAAGTTTTAAATGCAAAATATCATGAAAAAGAAGCGGAGATTATAGCACAAGCTGGAAAATATGGTGCAGTTACTATAGCAACAAATATGGCTGGACGTGGTACTGACATTATGCTTGGTGGAAACAGTGAGTATTTAGCAAAAGAGGAAATGAGGAAATTAGGATATTCAGAAGAACAGATAAATCAAGCAACAGCATTTAATGAAACAGATGATCAAGAAATTATCGCTTCTAGAAATAAGTTTAAGGAATTACAAAATAAATATAATTCATTGATAAAAGAAGAAAAGGAAAAGGTAATAGCAGCAGGTGGTTTAAAGATAATTGGTACAGAAAGACATGAATCTAGAAGAATTGATAATCAGTTAAGAGGACGTAGTGGACGTCAGGGAGATCCTGGAGAATCTAGATTCTATATTGGGCTTGATGATGATTTAATGAAAATATTTGGTGGAGAGACAATTACAAAATTGTATGATACTTTAGGTGCCGATGAAAATATGCCAATAGAATCTAAGCTGATTTCAAATTCAGTTGAATCTGCACAAAGAAGAGTAGAAGGAAGAAACTTTAGCATTAGAAAAAATGTATTAAATTATGATGACGTAATGAACACTCAAAGAGAAATAATATATAAACAAAGACGTGAGATTTTAGATGGAGAGGATTTAAAGGGAAATGTATTAGGCATGATAAAGTCTTTAATAGAAGATATAGCTACTCCATATTTTGCAGATGAACATATAAATAAAGAAGGTTTATTACAAGAATTGAATGCTAATTTAACAATTACAGAGTTGAATTCTTTACAAAAACCAGATGTGCATTTAAAAGAAGTTATAGAGGAAGCGGTAGAAAAAGCAACAGCTATTTATGAAGAAAGAGAGAATGAAATCGGTTCAGAAGAATTAAGAGAGTTAGAAAGGGTAGTAACATTAAAAGTTGTTGACGAAAAATGGATGGATCACATAGATAATATGGATGAATTAAAAGACGGTATCGGCTTACGTGCATATGGTCAAAAGGATCCAGTAGTACAATATAGAATAGAAGGATTTGATATGTTTGACCAAATGGTATTAGACATAAAAACCGATGTAGTCAAATTTTTAATGCATGCAAGAAAAAGAGAAGGAGACATAAAAAGAGAAGAAACTGTTAAAATAACAGGAGAAGGATTACAAAATTCAGCAATTAATAATTTAGATGGAACAATGGCTCCAAAAACATCAACTCCACAAAACCAAACAGTTATAAATAATGAGCCAAGAATAGGAAGAAATGACCCATGTCCTTGTGGCAGTGGTAAAAAATATAAACAATGTTGTGGTAAATAGCTCGCAAACCCGCATAAATAAAGGGATTGTTAAAAATAGAAAAAATGATAAATTTGTCCACAGATGACAATTTGTCCACGATTTGTCCACATAGTATAAATAATGTGGACAGAATTAAAAAATAAGTAAAAAGGATGCAGACAAGATTTTTAAATGCCGACATCATTTTTGCTTGTAGTGATTTTTGACATATTAATATTAATTTGTTATAATTTAAATGTAGTAAATCAATTAGTCATTCGCGTTTTACTACCAAATAAACAAGTGTTTAAAGGAATAATGAAGAGCCTTAAGAATCTCCTCATGAATGACAAAAAATATACACATTAATTCTGTGATTGTTTTTTGCGTTGTATTCATGAAAGGAGGTTCTTTTTATATACAATCACATTTTAGATTAAGAGAGGATGGTAGAAAATGAAATCAAACGAACATGATTTTTATAGTGAAATAGCTAATTGGTCTTTTGAAGATATAAACTATACTAGCGAAGTAATTACAAATTGGATTTATGAAGATGAAATAAAAAAACGTGTAAAAGAAAATACAAAAATTTTAGATTTGGGAACAGCAGCAGGAGAAAAAGTGCTTAAAAATTTTCCAAATTGTGCTGAAATATTGGGAACAGATTTCTCAGATGAAATGATAGAAACAGCTAATAAAAATTTATTACAAAGTGGAAGAAAGAATATTTCATTTAGAGTTATGGACAATCTAAAAATGGATACTCCAGATAATTACTTTGATTTAGTAACAGCGCGTCATACAATAATTGATCCGCTGCAAATATATAAAACATTAAAAAAAGGTGGGCAACTTGTTATAAGAGGTGTTGATAAATTGGATTGTTGGTCTTTAAAAAGAATGTTTAAAAGAGGTCAAGCATATCACGATGTTAAGCCTATAAGCTTAATAGATTATGAAACAATAATGGATGCAGGATTTAAAGAAGTAGAATTAATTCCACTTCATGTAATAGAGTACTATAAAACAAAAGAAGATTTATATGCTTTACTAGTTAAAACTCCAATATTAGATGACTTCTCTGAAAAATCATTTAATGAATATGAAAGAAGAACAATAGAGAAGGAAATGTTTGAAAAATATGTTAAACAAAACACTACTGAAAAAGGCATCAAATTAATCAGAAGATATTATGGAATAATTGGAAAAAAATAATAATTACTAGTATGAATGCTAACAGTGTTTGTTAGCGTTCTTTCTATTTATAAAAGAGCAAAATAATGATAAATATAAGAAATTTTACTAAAATTTGAAGATAAAATAAATAAGGTTTAATTTGGTCGAATTCGAGCAAATTGATTGTTTAGTAATATAAAAGATAGTATAATATCTAATATAAATTAGCTAAAAATATTAGGATAAGGAGGACAAAACATGGAAATTGGAAATGAGAAAAATATTTTGTTTTATAATGATGAAGAAGGCAATACAAAAGTAGAAGTACTATTAGAAAATGAAGATGTTTGGTTAAATGCAGAAGCATTAGCAACACTTTTTAATGTTAAGCGACCAGCAATTACGAAACATATAAATAATATTTATGAAGATGAAGAACTTGAAGAAGGAAGCACATGTTCCAAAATGGAACATATGGGTAACAATGGAAAACAAGTTTATAATACAAAATATTATAATCTTGATATGATCATTTCAATAGGTTTTAGAGTTAACTCTAAAAAAGCAATTAAATTTAGAACTTGGGCAAATAAAATAATTAAAGATTATATGGTTCAAGGTTTTGCATTAAATGATGAAAGATTTTTAAAAGCAAAAAAATCTGATCAAGAGTATTTTAAAAGATTACTTGAAAGAATTAAATTAATTCGTACAAGCGAGAGAATGTTTTATCAAAAAATTACGGATATATTTGCTGAATGTTCTATTGATTATGATAAAAATAGTGATACTGCAATAACTTTTTATAAAACTATTCAAAATAAATTTCATTATGCAATTACTGGAAACACTGCTGCTGAAATAGTTTATAAAAGAGTGGATTCTAAAAAAGAAAATATGGGACTTACTACCTGGGAAAATTCACCTGATGGGAAGATTTTAAAATCTGATGTAATTATTGCCAAGAACTATTTAAATGAACAAGAAATTAAAAATTTAAATAATTTAGTAAACTTATTTTTGGATATCGCTGAAAATAATGCAGAAAGAAGTATAACAATGTATATGGAAGATTGGAAAAATGAAGTAGAAAATGCCCTAAAAGTTTTCCATTATGAAGTTTTAGAAGGAAAAGGAAAAATCTCACATAAGCAAGCAGTCGAAAAAGCGGAAAACGAATATGAAAAATATAAAGTTATACAGGATAAGAATTATGTGTCAGATTTTGATAGACTATTAAGTGAAACAAAACAAATTGAAAATAAATAAATTGCACATTGGATAAAAAGGCAAAAATTAATATAATCATATTAGATGGCAAGAAAAATATAGTATTTTCAATACTTTTATGGGCTTTGAACCATTGCCATAGTGATAGTGGTAAAAGTATGATATAATTAAACTAGGGGTGATAGTATGAAAGTAAGGAATAATTATAATGAATGCTTAACAAATTTAGCTTGTTCTATAAGAAAATATTTTGAGTTAGACTATAAGCATAATACAATTGATTATATAGATAAGATACTAAATGAAAATAAACCTAAAAATGTTGTAACAATACTATGTGATGGAATGGGGTCTAATATAATGGATAGAATTTTATCCAAGGATTCTTTCCTTTTAAAATATAGGATAAAGTCAATAACTACTGTGTTTCCAGCAACAACTGTTGCGGCTACTACATCTATGATGACAGGCTTAAACCCAGTTGAAACAGCTATGCTAGGTTGGGATATGTATTATAAGGATATTGATAAAACAATTACAACGTTTATGAATTCTGAAAAGGGTGATGAAGAATATACTCCATTACAAGAAGCAATTGAATATAAAAACAAGCATATGATTACTAAGTCTATAATGGAAGAAATTAATGAAAAAGGAAAAGATTCAGGATATATTTTATTTCCGTTTGGAAAAAATCCATATGTCGACATTGAAGACTTATACAATAAAATAGAAACATTATGTAATGAAGAAGGGAAAAAATATATTTATGCATATGATACAGAACCAGATCATACAATGCATGAACTTGGAACTGATGCACATGAAATAAATGAAATTGTTGAAAATATTAATTTTAAAGTAGAAGAACTAAGTAGAAAATTAAAAGATACAGTAATATTTGTTGTGGCTGATCATGGACATAAAAATATAGAAAACATAATGCTTAGAGATTATCCCGATATAGTTGATTGTTTAGAAAAAAATACTTCGATTGAACCAAGAGCAATAAATTTTTTCATAAGGGAAAATAAAAAACAAAAATTTGAAGTGTTATTTAATGAATATTTTAGTAACGATTTTGATTTATATACTAAAGAAGATGTGATAAATTCTAATCTGTTTGGTAAAGGTAAAGAAAATGAAATTTTCCGTGATATATTAGGAGATTATCTTGCAATAGCAAAAACAAACAAAACATTATTATATGGTGGCTCTGAAATATTAAAGTCTCAACATGCAGGGTACACCGACGATGAAATTTATGTACCTTTAATTGTAATAAATACAAATAATATATAAATAATTTTAGATACGTTTATAGATACGTTCTGCTAGTAGAGTGGAGTGTGACCGAGTGTAGTAAAGTGCATAAAAGTGCAAGTTTAAAGGATAAAATGCTCTAAAGTGGAGCAGAATGGCACATAATAAAAAGCCTTGTGGGTCTGGTAAGAAATACAAGAACTGTTGTGGTAAATAACCTCGCAATCCCTTATAAAATAAGGGATTGTCAAAAATAGAAAAAACGATAAATTTGTCTACAGATGACAATTTGTTCACGACTTGTCCACATAGTATAAATAATGTGGACAGAATTAAAAAAATAAGTAAAAAGGATGCAGACAACATTTTTAAATGCCGACATTCTTTTTGCTTGTAGTGATTTTTGACATATTAATATTAATTTGTTATAATTTAAATGTAGTAAATCAATTAGTCATTCGCGTTTTACTACCAGATAAATAAATGTTTAAAGGAATAATGAAGAGTCTTAAGAATCTCCTCATGAATGTAATATTTCTAAAATTTTTAATAATAAAAAATAGAATTAAAGTCAAAGCATATTGAGCTCTATACTGATGTAGACAATGTCACCAATTTGTCGCCAAATAAAGGAGGGATTGTTAATGAAAAAAATTTATTTTGCAGCACCATTATTTAATGAAATGGAATTAAAAAGAAATGAAGAGTATACTAATCTATTAGAACAATGGGGATATGAAGTTTATCTTCCACAAAGAGAGGCTGGTCTTTCAGCTCAAATACTTAAGGATGAAAAAAATGATAAATTAGAAACTAATAAAAGAATATTTAACACTGACCTACAAGGTATAAAAAATAGTGATATATTAATATTTTTCCTTGATGGAAGAGTTCCAGATGAAGGAGCATGTGTTGAACTAGGAATTGCCTATGCATTGGGGAAAAAATGTATAGGATACAAAACTGATGATAGAAATTTAGATTTTACAGGAGATGATAATTTATTCATAGAAGGTTGCATGGACTTTAAAGTTATGCATAATATAATTGAGCTAAAAAATGAATTGGAGAAAAACTAAAATATGATAATTTGTATTAAACTTGTTATTATCTTATTAATAATATATTCTTTGTTTTTCCTTGTAAGAGCTATAATATGTATTAATAAAGTAAAAAAAGAAAAATCTAAACGAGAAAACAAAGATTCCGTAAAATGCAATAAGAATATAATAATTGCAATACCATGTTTAAGAGAGCAAAAGTGTATAGAAGATACAATAAAATACTTCACAGAAATTGCAAAAGATATTCCAATTATTATAGTAACCACTCAAAAGGAAGTTAAGGAAAACATAAAGAATGATATTCTAACACAGTATATAATAAAAAATAAAATTCTCCCTAAATATAAGAATGTGTATTTAATTGATTATCCATTTACAGAAGGGTATATGGCTGATCAATTAAATTATATGATTGAGGAAATTAAAAATAAAATAGATTTAGAACATACATACTTAGCGTTGTATAATGCTGATAGCAGACCAAGTGAAAGAACTTTTAATGAGATAAAAGAAAAGATATCAGAAGGACATAAGGTAATACAACAATATTCATATTGTTTGAAAAACTATAAAGAATTAAATAATATATTAAAGGGGTTCTCGATATATCAATCAAATTTTGAAATGAAAACAGGATTAATAAATAGTATTTTAAATAGCAAACTATTATATACACACGTAGTTGGACATGGTTTAATTATCAATATGAAAACATTAAATGAATTAGGAAATTTTAACACAAAATTTTGGTGTGAAGATATATATCTTGGATTACAACTAAAATTTAATAATATAAAAATTACGCCATTATTAACATTGGAAAACATGGAAACACCAAGTTCCTTAGAAAATTTGATAAAACAAAATTCTGTATGGTTTAAAACAACTAGCCAATTTTCAAAAATTTATAAAGATATTATAAAAAACTATAAAGTGACAAATAAGCTAAATGGATTAATAGGGTGCTTTAACGAATTTAGATGTGCTTTAAACTGGATTGGATTTCCTATAATCTTATTACTATCGATAATAGGGGCATTAATATTAAAAAATTATCTTATAGTTTTATTAATTATAGCTAGTTATTTATTGTATATTTGTATAAATACAAAAATGACGATAAAACTGATTAATATATTAGATGAACAAGATTATAAAACTAGTTTAAAAATAATTTTCTTTACTGCTATAGCTACTGTAATATCAAACATAGGACCCATATATTCTATAATTTCAAATAAAAAAGTAAAACATAAAACAGAAAGGTAGACTAATAATGAGTATTGGAAAGATTGTAATACTTGAAGGAACTTCATGTGTGGGTAAAACTACTTTGTGTGAAAGTCTAGCAGCTCAAGGTTGGATAGTACTTCCAGAAGCAATTAGATATTTAGAAGATGAAACGGGAAAAGTAGGGGATGAAGCATCTCCTATTCCTGACTCGCAAGAAGAGTAAGAATATTATCAAGACCAATTATTTAGAGTAGAAAAAGCAAAGTTAATAGAAGCAAATAAATTAAGACAGCAAGGTAAAAACGTTATAATTGATAAAAGTGCAATTGCTACAGTTGCTACGGCAAAAGCTTTTGAGGTTAAAAAAGGGTTTGAGGGAACCTTTAGAAGAGCATATTTAAAGTATATTGACTTGCTACAAGAATTAAAAAACAGAGATTTAGTAGAATGTGATGTTTTTATGTTATTAACAGCAAATTATGATACTATATGCAAAAGAAATAAAATGCGCAATCATGTATTAGATGGAATATGGATTGATGAAAATACAATATCAAGCCAAAGAGGGATTCTTGAAAAAATGATAGAAGAGATAGTTGGTTGTATTAGCAAAAATAATATGAAAAAAGTAATATTAGACACAAGTAATTTAGGCAAAAGAGATGTATTAGATAGGTTTAATAATATTTTAAATAGATGTGAAAGAGAAAAATTCAAAATAAAATAGGAGAAGCATATGATAGATTTGCATGTACATACTAATTATTCAGACGGAACATGGAATTTAAAAAAATTGTTAGAAGAAGCGGAAAAAGCAAAAATAGAGATATTATCTATTACAGACCATGATACAGTTAAAGTATACAAAGAACTAGAAAAAATAGATTATAAAAAAGTATATAGTGGCAAAATATTATCCGGTGTAGAATTTAATACAGTATATGATGGCGTGGCATTTCATTTATTAGCTTATGACTTTGATTATAGAAAATTAGAACCATGGATATATGAAAATTATGAAATTAAAAAGCCTAATTTGCAAAAAGAATTTGAATATATGGTACAAAGCTGTAAGAAGAACCATATAAAAATAGGAAATTTGTTTTATGATAAAGAAAAAGGATGGCCTATAGATGTAATTTTTTCTGAAATAAAGAAGTATGAAGATAATAAGAAGTTTTTTAAAAAAACAGAGTGGAATAATATTGATATTTTTTTTAATTCATGCATAACGAATAAAAATTTCCCAGTATTTGTCGACTTTAGTATTCATTATCCAAGTGCAGACAAGGTTGCAAAAGCTGTAAGAAATGCAGGAGGTAAATTATTTATAGCACATATATATAGATATAATTTAGAACAGCCTATTAAATTTTTAGATTTATTAAGAATTGACAAAATAATAGACGGAGTAGAAGTTGAACACTCAAACTTTACAAATGAACAATCTAGTATATTAAAAGAATATTGTAGATACCATAGACTTTTAATGTCAGGAGGAACAGATTGTCATGGTGAAAAGAAAATAGATAGAAAAATTGGTATAGGCTATGGAAATATGAATATAAGTAAACATGTATTAGATGAATGGAAATTATAAATAAGACATGGATTTGAAATGTGCATCTAATTTTTAAAAATATTGTGTAGGGGCGAACTTGTTCGACCGCTAATGTATTAGGAGATAAAATTCAAGATGGATGCCACGAAATTTCATTTTATTTAATAGAAAAATATGAAATATTTAAGGCAGTAACATCAATATGTAAAAAAGGTATAGATAATAGTTATTATCACTCATTTATACTTAATGATGAAAATAATGTTTATGTAAGAGTACAGACTATTTGTAGATGAAGCACACAACTTTAAAAATTTATATTTATATACAAAAATGCTTAAAAATGGTATAATAGAGATAGTCGATGGAAAGAAAAGTGATCGGTTATGGATATGATAGAAAGTTATACTTTAAAATATAATTTTGGAGAATGGAATGCTAGAATAGAGAAGTATTTAAATAGATTATTAAGTAAAAGTACAGATTACTTTGCTAATCAATTTAATAATGGCGAATTAGAAGGTACAAATAGTGAATATGTTACAATGCTTGAATCAATATTTAATATTGAAGAATATTTATATTATAATAAAAATAACATAAAAAAATTTAATGAATATCATCAAAAAACAGGGATTTCTTTTACAAGATTAATTAACAGTGCAATAAAGGAATTTTTTGAAAATATATAAAATACGGCAATTTAGATACTATCTAGATTGTTGTTTTTTTATTATAGATTTGTAACAAAAATGTAAAGAAAATTTAATATTTTTTAATAATGTGTATTGTTGTATGTTTTTCGGTTTTATGATAAAATTTTAATGGATATTTTAGATATAGTTTAAGGATGGAATGTCTATGGATTTTGAAATACAAAGTATAACATTAAGTAATGCTCTTAATGTTATGGAAAATATAAATGAATTAAGTGATGATGAAATAAGTGCAATTGAAGAATTAAGATTATCTGTAAGAAAAGAATTTTTGGAAAGAAGAGGAGATACAACATTTGAACAAGAAACAAGTGAAGTACTACAATATTTACATGGATTAAAGAAATTATTTATTACAAATGCATCTAAAGATAAAGATGATAGAATTAGTATAAATTTAGACAATGGATTGACTGAACAATTAGAAATTTTACATTTAAAAGGTATTGATTTAAGTGAAATGGATTTAGGCAAATTTTTTAGAGAGCATAAAAATCTTTCTAATGTAAAATTAGCAAATTGTAATATTTCTAATTTGAGATTTTTGGATTTTTTACCTAAAGATCTTCATAGTATTTCATTAGCTAACAATCCTCTTCCAGTAAAGTATGCAGATTATATTTTGAGACTTAGACAAGAACGATTTAGAGGATTAGATATAAGTGGCTGTAGTGAAATTTTAGAAGAGTTTGAAAAAAGAGGATATGAGTTTTCATCATTTTTGACACAAGATAGAGGAAAATTAGATGGAAAACAATTTTATGATGCATTTCAAAAAGCCTTATCTTCAAAAGAATTTACAATAAATGATATGAGTCAATTATATCAATATATTGATTTCTTTTCTGATAAAAGAGCAAAAGAACAAAGAACTGTTTATATAGATGATATAGATGATTTAAGTGAAGAATATATAGAAAATATAAATCTATTTGCAAAAGGAGAAAATACCACTTTAATTTTGACTCCAGAAAAGGCACAAATGTTAAAAGGTATGGTATCAAAAGAAATAAATGTTCAACTTTTAATTAAAAATGCATCAGAATTATCTGTAGAACAATTAGACGAATTAAATGAGGTTTTTTCGTTAAGTAGTATAAAAGTAGATGATCCAGAACAATCTTTAAGTAAGCAACAGACAATTCCTTATGATATTGATACATATAGAAAATGTAGAAGTACGATAGATGAGTTATTACAGGGAATAGATTTAAATATTGATGCACCAGATAGAGATAAAAAAATATTTGGAGAAGTAATTAAAAGACTAGCCGACCACATGAGTTATGATTATGCATCATTAAAAAAAGAAAAATTGGAAGAACAACAAGCTATTGAAGAAATTAATAAACAATTAGATGAAGAAGGAATAAAAGGCTTTCAAAAGCAAATTGCAGCAATGACAAGATTGAATGCAATGAGAGATGAAAGAGATAGTAGAACATCTGTAGTTTGTAGAAACATGGAAGGTGGCTTAATCAATAATACCTGTGTTTGTGCTGGATATGCAGAGATCGTTAGAAATGTATTTGCTTGTTGTGGAATTGACGCTAAATATATTAGTGGACCGAACACAAGAACAATGGAATCTGGACATGCATGGAATCAAATAAATTTAGATGGGCAGTGGTATAATTTAGATTTGACATGGGACAGAGATTCTATTGTTGACGGGAAACAAACGGAGTACACATTAAAAAGTGATAGAGATTTTGGACATACAGTATATGATAGCAGTAAATCAATTAAACATAAATGTGATTTTTCATTAGAAATAGATGAAGTAGAAACATATATTCATGGAGATAAACATATAAAAAAAGATGAAGATAAAAAAACAAGTCAATTACAAGTACTAGAAGATACACCAAAAATTAAATACTATCTTCCAGGAAAGGCAAAAGGAGAAATAAAGGTTGCAGATTTATCAGATGAACAATTAAGAAAAGGTGGATTTTTAAAAGTATTAGAAAGTGATTTGACTGAAACTGATATAAAAAAGAGCCATGCACTACTAGCAAAAACAAAGGCAGAGAGAGAACAAGCAGCTATATCGGTGGAAATGGAGGATACTTATGATAATCGCTAAATTGGAAAATAAAGATGTTGAAGAACTTACTTTAAATTTTAAAAATGCACTAGGAGAAGTAATACAATACAACACAACATATTTTGAAGATTTAGAAAGACTAGAAACGATTACATTAAATGGTTTTGATGTAAATAATGACTTAATTGAAAAATTAAATTGTTTAGAGAAATTGAAAATAATAATTTTTAATCATTGTAAATTTATTTGTGATGACAAATTAAAAAATGATATAGAAAATATAATAATAACATATAGTAATATAGCTAATAGTAATATTTTTGAAGAACAAGAAAAAATAAAAACAATTGAACTGATAGGAATTGATGAAGTAGATATAAATAATCTTACTGAAATGAAAAATTTAGAAGAAATATCAATTTATAATTCTAAAATAAAAAATTCAAAAAAAATTAGTGATTTTGCTAATCTAAAAGTTTTAAGACTTGATGGAAGTTTAGTAGATGAACCTAATTTTAGGGATTTAATAGATAACAATATTGAGTTTAGTTATAATGAAAAATTTTATTTAGAGGGGTAAAAACATGAATTATAATTTATCAGGAAAAAATGATAGTGATAAAAGAAAATATGAAGAATTTATTGCACAAGAAGAAGAAAAATGGACTAAACTTTCTGAAGAAATAAAACAATTAAGAACCAGCAAAGAGGGAACTTTTCAAGAGAGAAGTATGGCAATATTAGAAAAACAAATCCAAATGGAAGAAATTGATAGAGGGATTGTAGCTAGAGAACAAACAATTGCAGATTTATATGTTAGAGAAATGCAAAATACTTTGATGGAGAAAAAACAAAATAACGAAATATCAGCTCAAGAATTTGCAAATGAAATGAAAAACATAAGAGAATATAGATCAATGATTAGTACAAAAAATTCTATTGAAGATTATGACAGAGAAGATACAATTTTAGATATGAAACTAAAATTGGAATACATGAAAAAATCTTTAGGTAAAGTTCCAAAAGAACAAGCAGACAAAAATATTGCAGCCATGAGAAAAGAAAAAGAAGATAATGCTGAATTTAGACAAGATGAAGAAAATGATTTAATAGATCAAAAATTTAAATATGACAAAAGAAATTTATATTATCAAAGAAATGTTGGAGAGATAACAAATGAAGAATTAAAACAAAAAGAAAGTGAGCTGGAACAGAAAAAAGGTAAAGTTCCATTAGATAAGGATTTTAAACAAATCTTCGGTGAAATGGCTACAAGGTATTTACAAGAAAGAGGAAAAGAACAATCTAATAGACCTTATGAGAGAGAAACAAGTAAAAGACTTGATTTTAGTGTTTCTGCTTTATGGGAAAAAAATGCTAAAGAGGATATGAATGAAGAACATAAATATGCTATAGCACATTATGTACCAGGTCTTGACAATAAAATAACTGATTATATTTTTAAAACACCAGATGGAATGGAGTCATTAGAATATGCTGGTAAACAGCTAGGAGAAGAATATGCAAAAGGACTAGATGATGAAAGAGCAGATTTAGCAAGGCAATTTGCTATGTTAGAGGTACAAGGTCTCAAAGGAGATTTTGAAAATCCTTATGATTGTGGTGTTGAAACAAGTGGATATGATAATCCAAAAATGTTATTGCAATTTGAAAAAGTTAATGGATTAAATATAGAAGAAATAGAGGAAACTATAGGGTTGGATACATCTACTTTACATCAAGATGTTTTTGTTGCGACTTATGAAATAGAGGATTATGATTTAGATTTAAAAGAAAATGTTATGAAACCAATAAAAGAATATTATAGAAAGAATGAAAATGGGGAATTTGAATTAATAGGTGGAACAAGTGAGAGAGGATATACAAAATTAACTATTGATGGATTTGATTTTACAGTAGAAAGTAGTCAGATAATGCAAGGAGATACAATAGAAAGTGTAACACAAAAGGAACTTGGAGATAAATTTTTAAAAAGCGAAATAGAAAGTTCAATGAATAATGGAAAGGTTACAGAAGTATCTCAAATAACAGATTGGGACTTTTTAGAAGATTTTGTTAAACAAACTGGACATGATGATTGGAATTTGAGTGGACGAGCATTTCTTATATCTACATTAGATAAAGATGGTAATGAAGATTTTGATATTATATTTCAAGATAATGCAGATGCATTTCATAGTTTAGATGGAATAAAGCCAACTGAAAAAAGCGGAAGAGAAATGTATACAACTACAGGAAGAAAATTAGTTTCAGAACAAGGTGCATTAGATGAACTTGATAAAAGATCATCATTAAAGGAATTTGTTACAAAAGATGGACATAGATATTCCATAACACGAGATAAAGAGGGAAGATTAGGATTTAATGAAATATTTAGAGAAAATGAAAATGTAATATCTTCCAAACATGTAGATACATATACATATTCAACAGATGATTTAGTGCAGGCTTATGGAGAGGCAGAAATTAATGATGAAGATGTTAAAAGAGCTTATGAAACTATAGAAAGAACAAAAGCAGAAAGAGAACAAGCACAAAATAAAGGAAAAGAAAATAATTTTGAGGGGAGATAATAGAAATGAATGTAGCTACTCAAGAAATGTATTCTGAGGTATATAGTATATTAAATTTATTAGGAAATAGTTATATTGCAAAACTACCTAAAAGCTTATTCAAAATGATAGAAGAAGAAAAGTCTAGTACATATAATCCACAATATAGAGAAGATCAAAGCTTAAATGAGCAAAATATAAAAAGAGAATCACTATCTATGATAGCATTGTTTCACTTAAATTATTGGTGTAACTCTGACGAAGAAAAAGAACAATTAAAACAATTATTCAAAAACAATGAAGAAAAGCATCAAGTAGAGATAAGGGAAAAATATAATCCAGATAATTTATTTAAGAATCGTAAACAAGAAACTATAGTAGAAACACAGCCTATTGCTAATGAGGTTGCTATGGTTGAATATAAGGAATCTATATTTAAAAGATTTATAAATAAAATAAAAAGTATATTTCATTTTGCATAAAAGAATATTATAAAAATTTATAAGACAAGGAGAATTAAAAACAAAAAGTATAGCAATAATCTTCTTGTCTTTGCTAATATATTAAGTATTGATGATAGGAGATAAAATGGATTTAGAAACAAAAAAACTAATAGATAATGGAACTATAATATGTGGAAGAATAATACGAGAAAATGGAATTGTAAGATTTGAAAGAGTAGAATCATCACAAATAGATAGTATTCCAGAAGATGAAAGAGGATTTGCAACAGCATCTATGGGAAGGGCTGTTTTTACAATTGATAAAGATGGTTTAATTCATAATTTCAAAGGTGTTGATTCACACTTATCTACATCAGAGTTAGGTCCAATGGACTTGGTAAATGCAAGATCTATTGAATATGCTCCAAGAACAGATGGATATAAAGTTAGTGCAGTAGTTTTTAATGACAAAAAACCAGAAATTAGAATTAATGGAACATCTCCATTGGAAGATATAGAAATTGAGGGAGATATAAATAAAAGATTAGCAGAAATGGGAGTAAAAGTTCCTACAATTAGCTATATAAGAGAAATTCCACAAGACTTTAGTATAAAATATGGACTTCCAATAAAAGTAGATGGTAGTTTAGATGAATTTGAATCTGATTATGCTTTAGAAGATGATGAACGAAAAAAAAGATTGGGAGAAATTTATGGTAGTAATTATTCTCAAGAGTTAGGAGAAAATCAAAGACCAGAAAGTATGAGAGAATATTTGCAAAGAATAGGATTTTTATCATCTCCAGAGGTTCAAGCAAATGTTGAATCATTGGGATATTCAATGCAAGATTTTATTAATGCAGTAGATAGTTCTTATTCAAGAGGTCAAAGATATGGTCAAGCAGAAAGAATTATGGGTAGCCCTTTTAGAATTTCAGATTTAGAAACTTGTATAGCAAATGGTAACACAGAACAATTACAAACTATAATGGACTTTTCAGAAAAGCAAAATGGTAATTTTACAGAGCAATTAGCAGAAGTTTTTGGAAAAAATATAGCTGCACTTATGAGCAATGGTTGGGAATGTGAAAACTTAATACATAGACAGGATTTTTCACTTACAGGAGAATTTTGCGATGATTCATATTTTGATATATTTAAAAAACAAGCAGAAATGAAAGAAAAGTATAAAACAGAACCATACAAAGCAGATGCATTAATGGGAGAAATAAGGCGAAAATATACAGGACAAGTTATGCATATTGCATCATGTATTAAAGTCGTTCAAAATGCTATGTCGATGACAGGCAAAAGTCAAGAACAAATTGATAGCATATTAGAAACATTTGTAGGAAGTTTTGCTAATAATTTAGATTTACAAAAAATTGGACAGTTATTTCAAATTGATGAAAAAGCTGTAGAAGAAATCTTAATGAGGGAATTTAGTGTAGGACAAAATTGGACAGAAAAAATGGCTGGACAAGATCGAAAAGAAGGTTTAGTTATGGATGAGGCAATATATAATTCACATATTGGAAATGAAGAATTTTATGCTAAAGTTTCTGTAATGATTACTGAAAGAATAAAGATTAGACAAAGTCAAAAAGAAAAAGATAAGCTTAAAAATAATAGTCATAATTTAGTACAAGCTTATGGAGAAACTGAAATTAATGGTGAAGATGTTAAAGAAGCTTATGAAACAATAGAAAGAACAAAAGCAGAAAGAGATCAAACAGGAAAAAAAAATAATTTTGAAGGAAGATAAAAATGAAATTATCAGAATATTGCAATAAAAAAGAAACTTTATGGTATAAAATAGAACAAGAAAATGTTGAAAAATTAATTAAATACTTAAATAATAATATAGATGATGATTTATTTAAAATTGCTAATACAGATAATAGTCTAGAAGTATTTAATAAATTAAAAGTATGGCTTTTTAAATTCTATAATAAACAATTATTAAATGGATTAAACTATATTGAAGCAGATTATGAAAGATTTAAAAAAGGCTTGATATATTCACTAATATTAGGAGTAACTAGAAATAAATCAAATACAGATTTATTATATGATATTTTAAAATCAGCTAATATTATAGAAAAAATGATTGTATATGATAATGGTACTTATGAAATTATTTCAAAAGACTTTGGAAAAATACAATTTATGAAAGCAGAAGATAGTTTTATAAATGATAAAGAAACATTGGATTTTATAAGAAAATTAGGAGATAAAATTCAAGATGGATGCCACGAAATTTCATTTTATTTAATAGAAAAATATGAAATATTTAAGGCAGTAACATCAATATGTAAAAAAGGTATAGATAATAGTTATTATCACTCATTTATACTTGATGATGAAAATAATGTTATTGATTTTACAGCTAATTTAATTATGCCGAAAGAACAATATTATTTATTGCAAGAAGTTAATGAATTAAATTGCATAAATTATAAAGAATATTTAGAAGAAAAAGATAATTCTATAAAGTTTGATGAAAGTAAAACATTATACAATCTTTTAAGAAATGCCATATATAAACAATATTTAGAGGAGTAATTAAATACACATGGGAAAGAAATATGTTCCACCAGAAGGAACAAGACATATATTATTGCCTAAAGATATTATTGAAGGAAATATTGACCAAAGTAAAATGCGAGATAATGTGAAACAGTCATTAATTTCACTTTCAAAAAGATTAAAAAGTATAACTCCAGAACAATTTAAAATGCTTAGTCAAAAGCCAGAGTTACGAGATACGTTTATCTGTTTAAGATGGTTAGCATATTCGGTTGGTATATTTTCTAATGAGTACATAGATCCAAATACAAATTATAAAAAAGGAGAAGAAAGCTAAAGAAGGAGAGATTGATGATGGAATTAAAAATTATGTATTTTGTGCATGGAACTACAGTTGATAATGCTGCTGGAAAATGTAGTGGCTGGAAACAAGTTGAACTAACTGATTTAGGAAGAGAGAGAGCAATAAAATTAGGTGAAATACAAAAAGATGCAGGTTTTGATGTGATATTTACATCAGATTTGATAAGAGCAATTAATTCAGCTAAGTTGGCTTTTCCTAATGTAAAGCATATTCAAGATAAGAGATTAAGAGAATGTAACTATGGAGATTTAGATGGTCAAGACAAGTCATTAGTTATTTATGAAGAACATATAGAGAAACCTTTTCCAAATGGAGAATCTCTAAAGGATGTAGAAAGAAGAATTGATGATTTTATAAAATTTCTAAAGGATAATTACCACGGAAAAAAAGTGGGAATAGTTGCTCACAGAGCACCACAGTTAGCTTTTGAAGTTTTAACGAAAAATATATCTTGGGAAGAAGCAAATAGAAATGATTGGAGAAAAGCAAAAGCATGGCAACCAGGCTGGGAATATATAATTAAATGAAATATGAAGAAACAATTTCTTGGAAAAATAGTAAAAATATGTGAATTTTATAGTTGAAAAAGTGGTCCATTTTTCACTTGACAAATACAAGTTTTCATTTTTACTTAAAAATATTCAAATATCATTTAAAAAAATAAAAAGTATGGTATAATGCAAAAAGATTTCTATAAAGGAGAGAAAAAACAATGCTTGAAAATGTTGAAGTATTATACCATAGTAGTTAAAGATAAAAGACAATAAAATTATTTATATAGATCCATTTAAAATAGATAAAGATTATAATGATGCAGATATTGTTTTTATAACACACGACCATTTTGATCACTATTCTGAGGAAGATATAGATAAGGTTATAAATGAAAATACAACTATTATAA